>Ga0209923_1000207_pt1 | contig 12680 bp, 6 predicted proteins | sample SalPon1_A_H2O_MG_FD_185696 | JGI IMG/M metagenome (GOLD analysis project Ga0209923, IMG submission 185696) | Salt pond water microbial communities from South San Francisco under conditions of wetland restoration - Salt Pond MetaG R1_A_H2O_MG... | ecosystem: Environmental > Aquatic > Non-marine... | reverse complement strand
GCATTATCAAACGTTAACTATCTTATTGATGAATCTTACGAACTGCAATTGCTTGAAGACGAAATAGGCGAAACTGTTAAAATAAACAACGTAGGTACAGGCGGATGGTTGTTGCTTGAAAAAGTTGACGACCAACCTGGCGTAGATTACACTGTAAATTATAGAACAGTGGGCAGACAAAATGGAACAATACAGTTCAAACCCAGCCTATATGATGTTACTCGCAGCCTAAGCGGATTTGATACTACAATCTTTGACAGTAAGAGGTTCGACGGTTTACCCTCTGTAGAAACAAGAATTATACTTGAAACTATTAGAGATGAAATTTTTACAGGCGATCTAGAAGTAGAATACAACAAACTGTTCTTTGCTAATCTTCGTTATGTGTTCTCAGAACAGAATTATGTAGATTGGGCGTTCAAAACCAGTTTCATAAAAGCACAGCACAATGTTGGCGAATTAAGAGAAAAAATTACATTTCAAAATGATAACCTACCAAGTTATGAAGCATATGTAGAGGAAGTGAAGCCTTACAGCACAACTATACGTGAGTATGTTTCTAATTACGAAAAACTAGAAAACACAGAAACAGTAACAACTGACTTTGATCTACCTCCTAGATATCTAGATCTCACACGATCGATACAACCTGCTGATACTAAGGTAATCGACAATGAAATACAGATTCGAGACAGAGATGTTTCTAGTTACCCTGACAGACACTGGCTAGATGCCACTGGCTTCTCTATTCAGCAGATTGACGTGGTCAATCCAGGCAGAGGTTATACCAGTCCTCCTGTTATAAACATAGAAGGCGGTGGCGGTACAGGCGCTACTGCAACTGCTTCTGTTGGTAGAAACGGCAGGATCAATTCTATTAATGTTGTATCGCCCGGTGAAGGTTATCTTTCTAAGCCCACAATTAGTATCAATGGTTCTATAGAAGAAGGCGGAGAGTCTGCAAGAGCAATCGCAAGAATAGGTGATTCTCTAATAAGAAACATGCATTCTGTAATAAAGTTTGATAGAGTGTCTGGAGACTTTGAATTTGTAAATCTAAGAACTCAAGAACAGTTTGCTGGTACAGGTTCTAGAAGAGAGTTTGATCTAGAATGGCCGATGGATTTAAGAACTACTCGAGTTAGAGTATTTGTTAATGGTGCAGAAGCGCTAGGTGGTCGATACACTTATTCTAATCAAGAAGACAACTCAAAAGGCTACGAAAGATATCAAGGCAGGATTGTTTTTGACGTTGCTCCTGAGAACGGCCGTCTTATCGAAGTAGAATATTTTAAAGACATCAATCTTCTAAAGGCACAGGATAGAATAAACAATTTCTACGAACCGCAACAGGGACAGTTTGGTAAATCACTTGGACAGTTGATGCAAGGCATAGACTACGGTGGTGTAGAAGTTACCAGTTTTGGATTTAGCAATACCAGCGGTTGGGATGCTGCAGGATGGACATCGCAGTTATGGGATGTATTTGATACAGATTTTGAAGATGAAATTATACAATTAGACGGTTCTACGATTGCTATAGAGTTATCAGCACCGTTAGAAAGCGGAGTGGTTTATAATATCTACAGAATCGCAAGAGATGTTAATGGCAATATTGTATCTAATCAGAGAATGGATGATCCTAACTTTGGCACATCAGAGCAGACTAATCCTGATGCTACTTGTGAAAGTATTCAAGGTGACGGGTCGACTACTACGATATTTCTAGATGAATTGAATATTCCTACAGTAGCAGAAGATTCTACTGAAGACCTAGTTACTATTGTGGTTAGGAAAATTACGTCAGATGGATCCGTAATTTCAGATCCTAATTCTTATGATACTGCAATTTCAGGCGGGGATCTGACATATCAAACAGCAACAGGATTAAAAGCCGAAGATATCAACATTGACGGTGACGGATTTGTTACACCTACAACATCTAAAGGTCCTGAAGAAATAGTACCAGGACAAACACTTGATACTGTAGATATCACAGTATACGAATCTGCTACAGACGGTGCAAGCAGCATTGTGTCTAGATCCTATATCGGCGACGGCGTTACCGCACAGTTTGACTTAGGCACTACCCCTATCAAGCAGGAAAATGTGTTTGTAAAAATAGATAATGCAATACAGCAAGACGATGATTACATAATTGATTATCAATCACAAAGAATAATCTTTACAACTGCTCCAGCAGATAACGCTAGCATAAACCTAGTAGTTCTTGGACACAGCGCAGCCCAAATCAAAGACATAGAATCGTTTGTAGGGGACGGAGAAACAGGCGAATTTCTTACAAATGTTGCATATGAGGATACGCTAGAAGCATTTGTATCAGTAAATGGTAAAGAACAACCATTTGAGTTGATAGAATCAGATGCTGACTATGAGATTGAAGGCAATTTGGTCGTTAATTTTGCTACTCCTCCTGCAGCAGGCTCTGTTATTGCCGCAGTGATAGTAACTGAGGGTTTACTTAATTCGAATTACAGTGTAGTAGAAACAGACGAATTTATAGCAGATGGATCTACTACACAGTTTACACTAGAGAATAACATCTTTGCACAACAGCCAGCAGCAGCATACACGGTTGTGAAAGTAAACGATAAGATACTGAATGCAGGATTTAGCGAACAGTTTACGGTTACTCAATCTAGACAGTACGAACTTAATCTACAGCAAATACCAGTTGGTTCTGCAAATTCTTCAGAAGTAGAAGTATATCTAAATGGCAATTTATTAACTATAAATCAAGAATGGTCTTTTGAATCTGCCGGAACTACAACAAATAATTCACAAACAGGCAGTATTCTTACTCTCGAACCAGGTGTAGGTGTACCTGGAGACGAATTAAAAATCTATATCCTAACAAATGGCGAATATAGATTCGGCTTCTTCGATTCAAATAACAACTTCGTCTCTCAGAGAGGAGAAGATTCTACTCTTCCTGTATTAAATCTAGACGATGCATATGATGCAGGTGATAGAATTACAGTTTATAACTTCAGCAACCACGACAGTCAAGGTATAGAAAGAACCACACTAGAAGTCACAGAAAAAACACCTACTACTCCTGGCACTGATGATTATTTTGAATTTAGAGATTTACAAAAAGGTATCATCAAACTGAGAAAACCTGCTCAAGATGCGCAGTGGGTATGGGTAAGCATGAATGGCACTTTGCTATCACCTAGCGTTGATTACGCAGTTACACTAGATAAGCAGTTTATAGAATTAGTTGAGCAGCCAGAGCAAGGTGACAAAATAGACATTCTACATTTTGCTAACGAAGTTGTACAAGATTCTTTTGGGTGGCGTCAGTTCAAAGACATGCTGAATAGAACACATTACAAGCGTCTAAGCAAAAATTATTTCCTTGCAGAAGAGTTGAAGTTTGACGATGTAGTAATTGAAGTAGAAGATGCTGCTGATTTACCAGAACCAAACTATGCCACAAGAACTCCCGGAGTTATATTCCTTGACAAGGAAAGAATAGAATACTTCTTCAAAGATGGCAATACTTTGAAACAACTGCGTCGCGGAACTCTAGGAACAGGCGTTAAAACAGTATATCCCGCAGGTACTGCGTTTATGGAACAGGGTGTGTCTAATAATTTGCCATACAAAGACAACACAGAAATTACTAGAGAAACCGCAGGCGGTTACAATCAAGGCGTGTCTGAATTTGGCAACAGCCCTGGTATGAGTATCGATTCAATAGAATACGATTTCAATAATAACACTGCGTTCCCGCTAGGAGGACAAGTAGCAACTGTTACAGGCGAAGGCTTTAGAGAAAATGTAACAGTTAAAGTAGGAGAAACAGACTGTGAAACTACTTACATATCAGAAACCAAACTGACATTTATTACTCCTGCTTTACCTGTAGGCGCATATGACTTGATTGTGGTAAATCCTCAAACAGAAATTCCGTTGCCTACTCCGCAAACCAGTGTAGTAGCAGAACAACTAATCAAATACGTGCAAATTCTCCTACCGTACGCTCCGTTGCCAGAAACAGAAAATGTTGTTAATCCAGCAGAAAACAGCGAATGGTATACTGAATCACTCGACGAACAGGGAATACCCGACGACTACTGGCAGGCACTTGACATAGAAGTATTTGTAGCAGGCAAGCGTTTAAGAAAAAATTCGATAGAGGTTTACGATTTTATTGCTCAAGACTCTCCTGAAGGTGATGTCGAGATACAGGCAGAGTTTGCAGTGAATAAAGCAGTTGGTTCCTATGTAAGACTTACAGAACCACCGCCAAAAGACAGTGTAGTAGAAGTATTTAGAAAGACTGGTACTGTTTGGAGCGAGCAAGGGAAAAGCCTAGCACAGTCGGAAACTGATGTCGCAAGATTCTTACAAGCAGGCTCTACGGACTTGCCACGATAAATATTGTATAGGAAATAACAAATGACTGACACATTCAATGATTACAACGGAGTTTTGCTACAGGGGCACATTAAAATACATGACCCTGAATCAGGTGAAACCATAGTAGATAAAAGAAATGCTATCCACTACGAAAATATCTCAATATCTCTAGCAGAAAGTATTGCTAATCAAGGTACAGGTTTTATTTCAGAAATGAGTTTTGGCAACGGTGGTACTTCGATTGATCCTACCGGAATAATAACATACCTAACACCTAATTCTACAGGCACAAATGCAAGTTTGTATAACCAAACATACTCGAAAGTAGTAGATGATAGATCCGTTAATAACTTAGATCCTGTTAGGAATAAGATAGAAACAAGACATGTAAGCGGCACAAACTATACTGACGTTATAGTAACCTGTTTATTAGATTATGGAGAGCCGCAAGGACAAGATGCATTTGATACAGCAACAGATCAAACCAGCGCATTTATATTCGACGAACTGGGACTGCGTGCTTTTTCGTCATCAGGAGAAGGAAGATTGCTAACTCATGTTATATTCCACCCAGTACAAAAGAGTCTTAACAGATTAATACAGATAGACTATACAGTAAGAGTCCAATCTCTCAGCGGATTTAACGAGGTGTAATGAATGGCATATTCAATATCTTACACTGACGAAGCAAACAACGGCACAATTACTGTTGTAGATAGCACACTTAATGAACAGACCAGTTTAAAATTTCCTGGAAGAAATTTTTCAGGATACGGATCAGTAATTGCTGAAAACTTCCTTCATCTACTAGAAAGTTTTGCAAGTTCAACAGAACCTGCTAGACCTACAGAAGGTCAATTATGGTACGATACAACCGCTGGATCAGAACAGCTAAAAGTCTATGACGGCACAAATTGGGTTCCGTCGGGCGGGCTGAATAAGGCTCCTAATGAACCAGATGTTGCCCAATCTCAAACCGGTGATCTATGGGTAGACATAGACAATCAACAATTGTATCTAAATTCAGGTGCCGGTTGGGTACTCGTTGGGCCTAACTTTTCTGACGGACTTGCTACAGGAGCATCACCAACAACTGTAATTGGCACAGACAACGAAGAATACACTGTTGTTTTAGTAGAAGTAAGAGCACAACCGATTGCTGTTATATCGACTAACAGTTTTACTCCTAAAACAGTTATACCAGGATTTACAACAATAGAGCCTGGTATAAATTTATCAAATCGCAATATCACCGGGGCAGGAACTCCTCGATTTGTTGGAACCTCTCAAAAAGCAGAATCTCTCATTGTAGGTAATGACACAGTTGATGCTAGTAATTTCCTAAGAAGCGATGCAACAAGTACTTCGCTATTTCCGATCAATGTACAAAATAACACTGGTGTTATTATTGGCACTGATGCTGCTTTAAATGTCGCTGTAGAAGGCCAAGCAGGCATTATTCAACATCAAATCGAAGGCTCTAATATTGACGTTAGAGTAAGGTCTGGCGGAACATCAAGAACGGTATTAAGAGTAGACAGTTCACAAAGACTGGGTATCAACAACGAAGCCCCAGACCAAGCACTAGATGTAATTGGTAATATACAATCAGACAGTTCTGCATTCATAAACGGTACCGACCAAAGCACTTCTATCGGTACAGGTGCTATCACAACAAAAGGCGGCGTAGGAATCGCAAAAAATCTTAATGTAGGCGGTAATTCGACTTTTGCTAACACAGCAACTTTTGCTAATGTTATTCCGGATGGTAACAACACTAGAAATCTTGGATCCCCAGAATCAAAATGGCAAACAGCATATGCTACAACCTTTGTAGGAAATGTTACCGGAAATGTAAACGGCACAGTGTCTGGTATTGCAGGGGCTGCAAATAGAATTACCACTGCTACAACTTTTAGGTTATCTGGTGATATATCTGCGCCCGATGTGGTATTCGACGGCCAAACCGGCGGATCTTTAAAGATATTTGATTCTAGTATTAGTAATTCTATTATTTCTAACAAGGACGAAGTATTCTCTTCAAACATTGACGATGAAATCTTAATAAACAGGCAAAGTGGCACAACCGGTCTATTTAAAATAACTAGACGAGCATTGCTGAATGCAGTGCCAGTAAATCCGCCGGGCATAGTAATGCCCTATGCAGGAGAATTTATTCCATCAGGTTGGTTGCTATGCGACGGTTCTGAACATAGGATTTCAGAATTTAACAACTTATTTCAGGCTATCCAGTATCGATTCGGAGCAAGACCTACAGTAACCGAAGGATTTTTTAAGGTTCCTGATATGCGCGGAAGAATGCCGTTAGGTGCAGACAACATGGGCGGAACAAGTGCCGATGTGGTTACAGATCAATATGCAGATAGTATTGGCCAAATTGGCGGTTCTGAAACACAGGCAATTAATGTTGAAAATCTACCTGAGCACGAGCACGATCTAAGAGGTGATTCAGGCGATCAGTATTATGCTATTAGAGACATAGCAGGAGTTCCGAACGATACTGATGCTATACAGTACGATGCTCCTACCGGAACAGGAAACGGCCAGGCATTACCGCAAAGCGGAGGAGTAGTAAGCGAAAACAATCTAGGAGAGCCTGTGAACGTAATGAATCCTACTTTGACACTAAATTACATTATATACACTGGCAATTAAAATGAGTTATAGATTAAACAAAACAAACGGCGAGCTAATAGTTGAACTTGCAGACGGCCAAATAGATAATACTAGCACAGATATTACTCTAGTCGGAAGAAATTATAGAGGGTTTGGCGAACTCTTCAACGAAAATTTTATAAAGATTACGGAAAATTTTGCAAACACTAATGCTCCTGACGCACCTCTAACAGGCCAGCTATGGTACGATACTAACGAACAGCGTTTGAAAATCTATAACGGTAATCAGTTTAGAACAGCAGGTGCGCCTATTGTCAGTTCTAGTAGGCCGGCTCTAGTTCAGGGCGATATCTGGATAGATAATTTAAATAGGAAATTATACTTCTACGACGGTAATGCAGACAATGAAATAACTCTCGTTGGACCTCCATATGACGAAGCACAGGGAAAAACCGGACTAGAAGTAGATTCTGTTGTGGATATAAGTGCTAGAGAGCGTGTGGTTATTAAGTTGTTTATTGCAGGAGATCTTTTTGCAGTTATTACAGACTCTAGTTTTAGATTGTCCGGAGCAAGCAAGATTCAAGGCTATCCAGATGACCCGAATGATAATGTATTCCCACCTAGACAGTTATTCGAACAAGGATTTAACTTTGTAGATTCAAACTCATTATATAGAGGAACAGCGGAATCTGCTAGAGCACTTGTTGATATAGATGGCAATGTCAAAACAACTGCTGACTTCCTTGCAGCAAATGAAAATGAAGAAACAACAGGTTCTCTCTTCATCAAAAACACTAACGGTTTAACAGTAGGAGTTCAGGATACTGCGTATGCTACATTTAAGGTGTTAGGAACAACAACAGCAATAGAAAATCAGCAAAGCGAAACTGATATTGCTTTGAGAACAAAAACAGGCAACCAATTTAAAAATGCTATTTACATTCAAGGACAGGCAGAAAGAATAGGAGTTCACAATCATAATCCTGAATTTGGCCTAGACGTTACTGGCGATTTTAGAACAACTAGTGATGCTGTGATTGAAGGCGATCTGACAGTAAAAGGAAACGCTTCTTACTTTAATGTACAAACTTTACAGGTTTTAGATAAAAACATAGAATTAGGATTACTAGATGATAGCACCGAAGGCGACGACGCAACGATCAACGGCGGCGGAATAACGCTAAGGTCTACTGACGGATCTAAGGATTTATTTTGGAATCAAACAGAGAATAGTTGGACTTCCAATGTCAATTTTAATTTAGAAACATCAAAAACATACAAAATTAATGGACAAAATGTTTTATCTCTAAATGAATTAGGGCCTACAGTTAACACTGCGAATGGTCTTACTAGTATAGGAACATTAACCGATCTTGCAGTTGACGATCTGAGATTCGATACTAATATAATATCTGCTCCTGCGTCAAACGGAACCTCAAAAAATATAATTCTAGATGCATCCGAAAATGTATCGGTATCAAATTCAAGAATTACAGATGTCAGTGAACCAACAGATGGCCAAGATGTTACTACAAAAAATTATGTAGATACAAGAGTCGATTCTACTGACGTAGCATTAAGTTTTGACATTACTGCGTTAAACACACCTAGTTTAGCAAATCCGTACGAAGATGTATTAAATATTTTAGAATCGATTTCGCCAGCAAGTCAAAAACTTGACGGTACAATAGCACGTATTCATGGCGTATCATACAATAACACGCAAATTACAGGAATAGATATTGCAGGCGCAATGGATAAAGAATTCGTTACAATCAACAACGTACAAGATCCTTTTGATCTTGAGGATAATCTAACTGCAGAAAGTGTTGTTCAAGACGTTAATTTTGACCCTGCGACTGCTGCGTTTACGCCTGTTCCTGCTCGGCTAACTTTTACTTTTATAGTATCAGGTTCACAATGGGCATGGCAGAGTACAGTTTAGTGAAAATTCGATAAATACCATATATGATAGGGGCTTAACAAATGGCGTATACCATTAACAGATTCGACGGATCCACTTTAACTGTTGTCGAAGACGGTACTGTAGATAACTTTACTGATCTTAAAATAGTTGGAAAAAACTTTGCAGGCTACGGCGAAATACAAAACGAAAATTTTATATTTTTGCTGGAAAACTTTTCTAGTCAGGCACCACCGCCTAGACCCATTTCAGGACAGATTTGGTTCGATGCAGACAATTCTAAACTAAAATTCTATGACGGTTCTAAATTTAGAACAACCGGCGGCGCTGAGATAAGCGAAGAAACTCCGGTCGGTCTAACAGAAGGCGATTTTTGGTGGGATACGCAAAACGAACAACTATATGCCTACAACGGCACTGATTTTGTTCTTGTAGGCCCTCAGGATGCAGGTGAAGGTATTACTCAAATGCAGAGTACCTCTCTTCTTGGCACTGACGGCCTAACTAGATCTGTAATTATTGCTGTTATCAATGATAGCGTAGTTAATATTATTTCCAACGAAGAATTTACAATTGCACCCAGCCCTGAAAATTCAATTCCAGGATTTGACGTTGTTAAACAAGGTGTTACTTTACGAAATACTCTAGCAGGATCGGGCGGTGTAACCAGTCGCGTAACTGATAACTATGTTTTTTGGGGAACTGCTTCTGATTCAGATAAACTAGGCGGAAAAAATGCAAGTGAATATATTGAACAGAGCAATCCTGCCTTTGAAAACCTAGTTGAATTTGCAGATGTAGGATTTGCTGTCGGCGACTCCAACGACCTAAGAGTCTTTATAGAAAACGACGATCAAGCAGTCTTAGAAAATGCTGTGGGAAATTTAATAAGTCTAAGAACAAAAGATACCTCAGGTATAGTAAAAACTCCATTAAGAATTTTGTCTAACTCTGTTTTACCTGGTGAAACTCCAGATGGCGATTCTATAGAACAAGTTGATTTAGGTACTTCGACTGATAAATTCAACGATGTATATGCTGAGAATTTTATTGGAGTTTCAGAAAGAGCAACTGCACTTGTAGTTAATGGAAATGATAGATTTGGTGATGTGTCTGATACTGGTAATACTGTGGCAGTTAGAGATGCAGCAGGCGGACTAAGAGCAGATCTTTTTAGAGGGGTTGCTCTTCAAGCAAAATATGCTGACCTAGCAGAAATATACTCTACTGCGGAAGACTTTTCCGTAGGAACTGTTGTATCTGTATGCGAGCACGGCGATCACGAAATATGCGATAAACAAGACAGCAATGTTATTGGTGTTATTTCTGAAAATCCTGCCTACCTAATGAACTCCGAAGCAGAAGGCCAAGCAGTTGCGTTTACTGGTCGAGTACCTGTAAGAATTGTCAATGCTGTAGAAAAAGGACAGAAGGTATATGCTATTGGAAACGGCTCTGCATCTGTAAACGGCGCTGGCGACCTTGTAGGCATTGCACTAGCGTCTAATTCAACCTCAGAGGAAAAATTAGTAGAGTGTGTCTTAAAAGTATAAATAAAGTACGCACTTAAAAAGGACGTTAATATGGCAGTTTCACCAGGTGATACAATTACAGCAGCGGATTTTAATAATCTTCAAAGCAGAATAGCACAGGTTTTAGGTACAGGTTCAGGAGACTTTGGATACGGACAAGCAGTTTCCAGTAGCCAAGTAACTTCTCTACAAGATCCTAACATTCCAGATGGCGATTCTGTGCTTGCTTCCCAATTTAATGACCTAAGAGATGATCTCGGAAAAGCATATAAACACCAAGAAGGATCAGATATTCCAGTTAACAGTTTTACAGCCGGAGATATAATCGGCGCCGACGAGTCTGGAACTAATCTAAATTTTGATCAAAGCGGAAATTATATATTCGCAAATGAAGACACTTCGAAAGGATTCAATGATTTTTTAACAATTATGACAGATCTAGAATCAAATAGGTTTGTCATTCATCCAAGCCAAGAAGAAGTTCAAGTTAGAGATTCAGATCAGAGAACTTCTAGTTTTAATGGTACTATTACTTCTCAATTTACTGTAAGTTTTACCGACGAAGATGCAAGAAGACATTTTTTCAATTCTGGAGGCGATATAAGATTTGAGGGAACTGTTGATCTTTCAACATCACTAAGTGGCAGCGGTGCTCGAGATGAGGGATGGAATGATCTATTAGAAAATCCAGGCATTATTAGATTTGATTATAATTCTACTACAATTACAGGCAGCACTGCTGGTGTGTCTTTTCCAGGCGGTGTAATAGGCCACGACACTCTTACTAGCAGTTTTCAAGTGATTTATCGGAAAGATGCTAACGGTGGCACATATGGTGATTCTTTTTGGACAATCGAAGCAAGAGAAGATAGCAGTACAGTTTTAAGATTTAGAATCACTCTTGTCGACGACGGTCCTGAAAGTAATACAGATGCAGGCCAGCCTGGCTCAATAGAGCCTGGAGTTACAGAACCAGTTACTGCAGATATAGAATTTGAATATTCTGCTAGACGTGCCAACGGCGAAGTTGTAATACCTTTCCCTGCATTTAGCATCGTAGACACATTCGAATAATTCTTGACACTAATTGTTTATTCTTATATAATACTATTATAGGAGTAAATTATGGACGAACGTCTAGAAAAAGCACTAGAATTTTCTAATTATATGGTCACGCTTAATAATCAAAAGCGTGTACTAAAAGAACAGTTTAGAGAAAATATTGTTCACTACTATAATGGTGGACAATTTACTGTTACGCAGGATTTAATCACATTCGTTAACATGCTTGTAGAAAGAGAAGTGTTCGAAGATATCGTTCTCGTAGACGACAACGAAACCCCTGTACTAATTGCCGATGCAGATAGTTTCCTTTCAGACATTCTTGACAGATATTTTTCTGTAACAAATCAATATCATACAGCATATAAAGAACTATTATCCAAACGTAGTGTAGAAAAACTGGTAGACTATGACAACTAGAGGTATTGTTGTATTTGCTCGAAACAACAGTCAAGTTGATTATGTGAAACAGGCTCATTTTCTAGCAAAAAGAGCACGAGACATTCTTAGATTACCTACTACGCTTGTCACAGACAGTATAGATTTTTTGAATGTTGAATATCCTGACTGGCGAACTGTGTTTGATAACGTAGTATCTATAGTATGGAAGGCTGAAGATATTACCGAAGGCACAGTTCTGTCTCGCGGAGAACAACACAGTCAAAAGAAATTTTATGATGGCGCACTTGTATCAAAACGTCTAGAATGGAAGAACGAAGCACGCACCCTTGCTTACGATGTTTCTCCTTATGACGAAACACTGGTATTAGATTCAGATATTGTAATTTCTAACGATATATTTTTACGATGCTTCGAACAAACACATGATTTATTGCTTTATAAAACTGCAACTGAACTATTAGACTGTGATAGAGCAGATGATTTTACAAGAATTTCGGATACTTCGGTAGATTTTTACTGGGCAACTTGTATATTTTTTAGAAAAACCACAGAAAATCGAATATTTTTTGATTTAGTAAAGCATATTCAAGAAAACTGGAATCATTACAAGAATATATTCCAAATAAATTCTCCATATTATCGCAATGATTATGCATTTTCTATTGCTGTTCATATAATGAATGGGTATCAAACTGGAGATTTTGCTAAACCCTTGCCTGGTACGCTGTATT
>Ga0209923_1000206_pt1 | contig 12728 bp, 6 predicted proteins | sample SalPon1_A_H2O_MG_FD_185696 | JGI IMG/M metagenome (GOLD analysis project Ga0209923, IMG submission 185696) | Salt pond water microbial communities from South San Francisco under conditions of wetland restoration - Salt Pond MetaG R1_A_H2O_MG... | ecosystem: Environmental > Aquatic > Non-marine... | reverse complement strand
AAAATTAGTGTACGAGATTATGGCATGTTCAAAGCTTGCTTTAAAGAAAATAGCCCTAAAAAATCAACTTTTTAGGAATCAATTCCTAAAAAGTCGCAACTATTTTGGATTCTAATCCTAAAAAGTTGGGTTATATTTAAATTCAAATCTTGATAAATCATAGCTTCAATGATTAAAAGGCAATTACAATTAATAATTCAAGGCATGTTGTTCAAAGGCAAAGCTATATTAATTTTTGGACCAAGGCAAGTTGGAAAAACAACCTTATTGAAATCTATTGATAAAAATTACGATCAGGTTTTATGGCTTAACGGAGATGAACCTGTCGTTCAAGAATTCTTTCAGAATTATACTTCTTTAAGACTTCAGGCTTACTTAGGAAGATCAAAATATATGATCATTGATGAAGCACAGCGTATAGAAAATATTGGTTTAAAACTAAAGATCATCAATTATCCCGGGAACGAAAAAGAAAGATAAAAATTACTATCATATAGTTATTTATACAAAGATGTTTTGATTTGGGAACAAATCCATAAACCTGATAAACTCACAAAATTTCTCCAGGCATTAGCATACCAGGTAGGATCTCAGGTTTCTTATCATGAATTGGCTTAATTATGTGGTTTGGATTTTAAAACAATTGAAAAGTATATATTTTGGAGCGAGTCTTTATCATATTCACATTAAGATCTTACAGTAGAAACTTACGTAATGAAACCCGTAGTGCATTATCAAACAAACGAGTCAGTTCGAGTGAATTTCTGCAAGAAATTTATAACGAGAACATGGTCTTTGATCCAAAATCTTATTCTCGATACAATTTTTTTCGCTTTCTCATCAAAAAACCACTCGAATTGACAGATTTTGCTTTACAATTTATCATAATGCACTACGAGTTAAACTTACTACTACTATATATGAACTATTCTTTTGCAATGTACTTATTTTTTAATGAGTCGTAATTGTGCTACAATTTCTCCTTTATACTTTAAAACTACCATATATTGTCCACTGCTATAAGTTGTCATATTTTGAATTTTAAATTTTAAATTTTGAATTAGTTGTCATTATCTGATTTTTAAAAACATACATTCTTAGTTCTTAATTCTCAATACTTAATTAACTACTCCACAATCAATTTAAGCGTTTCCGCCTGTTCATTTTCGCCTTCAACTTTGATAAAATACAAACCCGTTGACAGTTCAGAAATGTCTATTCTATTATTGTTGAGTTGAGTTTGTTTTAAGATTTTGCCCTGTATATCATAAATCTCATACCGACTTAAAGGGTTCTGACTTTGCAGATGAACCACATCGCTTGCCGGTTGCGGGTAGAGTTTTATACTGAAATTATTTGCATTTTCATTCACACCAAGGCTACAGTCCTGACCATATTGAGCCACAAAAAAGTCTGTAAAGCCACCGGCTTTAAATACGGATAATGCCGGATTGCTTTGCAGTAAACTCCCACCAAAATGACCACCAACTACAATATTGTCCTGACTATCTATATCCATAGCCATGATCATATCAAAACCGGTACCAGGCATGGGGATCACTTCTTCTAAGCTGCCGCTGTTTTTATTAAAGCGTAAAACAGCATTGTCTGTAGACAATAAACCCACACCACTGACCTCATTGCCAAACGCCGTGCCGTCCCACTCATTTGCAAGACTGCCTAAACCTAAATACACATCATTGCCCTTGATAGCGATGCTACGTCCTGGGAAACGGCTATATTTTATCGCATTAGTACCCCAAATCAAATTACCAGATGAATCTAATTTGATAAGAAATGGGCTTCTTTCTTGAAAAGCATTGGGATCTCCCGTAAAATCATATCCTGCAAAAGTATCTAAACCATTATTCCCATTATTACTTAAATAGTATCCTGTAAAATAAATATCTCCATTATTATCAAGAGCTATATCGCCTAAAGCATGAGAAATTCCAATAGTATTTTCATGATACCATAAAACTTGTCCTTGATTGTCTAAGGCAGCGAGATAAAATCCTTTATCATCACCGCTAGATACACCAAACCCATTGATACTGAGTTCATCATCAGATGGTCTTCTCGTATCCGCCAAATAATACCGATCTAAGTTGGGGTCGTAAGCCAGCTGGTAGTCATAAATATCAAAGCCGGGTTGCATATCAATTTCAAAAAAATCTTCTATGTTGCCATTGTTGTCGTAGATTACAATGACTGACTGAGATTCACCACTTGGTACTATAAGTTGTCCTTCAAGGTGTGTGTCGTCATTAAACTTGATTAAAGAATGTATCCGCCCATTAGGTTCTACCAAAGTTTTTTGGATAAGACCAGGTAAATTAGCTACTGGGCCTTCAGGCTCTCTTAACCATTGAAAATTGCCTTGATCATCATATTTGATGATAAAATTAGATTTTCTCGCTATCTCAGGTGTTCCGTCAAAAAGTGGTGGATCTGTAATTGTGTCGTTTGCAAAATGAGCTGGTACTGATGTACTGTTTCCTGCAAATCCTGTGATATAAATATTATTCCCACTATCTATACCAATACTTGTTGCAAAATCGTTTATACCGCTACCTATAGATTTAGACCATCTAAAATTACCTTGACAATTTGTGGAAAACATAAAAATATCTTTCTGATTACCATTATTGCTAAAGGTTTGAATAGCTGTACCATCATAATCAGTTTGAGCCGCCCCGAACTCAGCGAGATAATAATAATTATCACTACTGTCTATCGCCAAATCAATGACGCGTTCTACACCTGTACTAAAAACTTCACTGCCACTTGCAAACCCTACCAAACCGCCACCACGCTTTGCCCATTGCCAGTAATCATTTTGAGCGCTTGTTAGGCTTATACTTAATAAACTGATTATACTAAATATATATACACTATTCATTTTCATCTTTTTATTTTTTAATGAGTTTTAATTGTTCTACAATTTCGCCTTTGTATTTTAAAACTACCATATATTTTCCACTTATTTAAACAAGGTTAAAGGCGCTGCCCTGAGCATGGTCGAAGGGTTAAATTTTACAAGGTTAAAGGCCAAAGATTTCAAGGTTAAAAGCAACTAATTTAATCCCGATAACTATTGGAACTTTTTTCTATTATCTTTTTTCTCTTCTCTATTCTCTCATTTCTCATTTCTCATCTCTCATATCTACAAACTTACTCCACCACCATCTTCAATACCTGCGTTTTATGATCATCGCTAAGGATTTTTATGATATATAAACCGTTGGAAAGTCTAGATATATCGATTTGGTTTTGTTGTACTTGACCTTGTTGTAGGGATTTTCCTTGTAAATTATAGATCTCATACCGTCTTAAATGCGTTTGACTTTGTAAATTAACGACTCCACTTGCCGGTTGTGGGTAGAGTTTTACACTGAAGTTGTTTGCAATTTCATTGATACCAAGCGAGCAGTCCTGACCGTATTGAGCGACAAAAAAATCTGTATCGCCGCCGACTTTATTTATTGGACCGGCAGGATTATTATTAAGCAGGCTACCGCCAAAATGCCCGCCAACTACAATATTGCCCTGGCTGTCTATATCCATAGCCATAATCATATCAAAAGCCGTGGTTTGGGATGGCATACTTATAACTTCCTGTAAACCACCTGTGGTTTTATTAAACCGAAGCACGGTATTATCTGTGGCCAGCAATCCTACACCACTTACAGCTGTACCAAAAGGCACGCCATCCCACTCGTTATTCAAACTGCCCAAACCGAGATACACATCATTGCCTTTGATGGCGATGCTACGACCGGGGAAACGGCTATCTTGTGTTGCATTTGTTCCTCATATTAAGTTTCCTGAAGAATCTAATTTTATTAGAAATGGACTCTTGGGTGCTGTTTCAGTAGGATCTGCTTGAAAAGTATAGCCGGCAAAACTGTCTAATTCATTATTCAATCCTTCATTATACTCTCCTGTAAAATAGATGTCTCCATTATCGTCTAAAGCAATATCTCCTAATGTCCAACTATTTGTTCTGGTGCTTTCATGATACCATAAAACCTGACCTTGATTATCTAAAGCTGCTAAATAGAACCCATTATCACTATTTACACCAAAACCGTTAATACTTATGACATTACTTCTACTACCTCTTATGGTATCCGCCAAATAATACCGGTCTAAGTTGGGATCGTAAGCCAGCTGGTAATCATACCAACCAAAACCCGGCTGCATATTGATCTCAAAAAAATCTTCTACATCGCCATTAGTATTATAAATCACGATGGTAGATGTCCCTAATGGATCTGTGACCGTCAATTGTCCTTCGAGATGTGTGCCAGGACCAAAACGTACTAAAGAATGTGATCTGCCATAATCTTCTATTATTGTTTTTTGTAATTGGGCTCCAAAATAATCAACTGGACCTTCAGGCTCTCGTAACCATTGAAAATTCCCCTGCTCATCATATTTAATGATAAACATAGATTTTCTGGATTCTTCTAAACTTCCATCTAAAAGGGGAGATGATTTTATGGTGTCATTAGCAAAATTTGGTGGAGGTGATACACCCATATTTGATGTTGAACCACTTATATATATGTTGTTATCAGCATCAACACCTATTGAGTTAGTCCTATCATCAAAACCACCGCCAATGCTTTTAGACCATCTAAAATTGCCTTGACAATCTGTGGAAAACATAAAAATATCTTTACGATTATCATCTTGACTATAGGTCTGTATCAGCGATCCGTCATAATCGGTTTGGGCGGCGCAAACTTCGGCTAGAAAATAATAATTGTTATTGCTATCACTCGCCAAATCAATGACGCGTTCTACACCTGTACTAAAGACTTCACTACCAGTTGCAAACCCTACCAAACCGCCACCACGCTTTGCCCATTGCCAGTCTTCGTTTTGCGCGCTTGTCGTATTTAAAAAAATACACTTATTAATATTATATATAGACTATTTTTTTGCATCCTTCTACTTTTTTAGTAAATGCAATTGTTCTACAATTTCGCCTTTATATTTTAAAACTACCATATATTGTCCACTTATTTAAACAAGGTTAAAGGCGTCGCCCTGAGCCCTATCGAAGGGTTAAAGATTTCAAGGTTAAAGGTAACTAATTTAATCCCGATAACTATTGGAACTTTTCTCTATTATCTTTTTTCTCTTCTCTATTCTCTCATTTCTCATTTCTCATTTCTCATTTCTCATCTCTCATATCTACAAACTTACTCCACCACCATCTTCAATACCTGCGTTTTATTATCATCACTAAGGATTTTTATGATATATAAACCGTTGGAAAGCTTGGATATATCGATTTGGTTTTGTTGTACTTGACCTTGTTGTAGAGATTTTCCTTGTAAATTAAAGATCTCATAGCGACTTAAATGCGTTTGACTTTGTAAATTAACGACTCCACTTGCCGGTTGCGGGTAGAGTTTAATACTGAAATTATTTGGATTTTCATTCACACCAAGCGTGCAGTCCTGACCGTATTGAGCGACAAAAAAATCTGTATCGCCGCCCACTTTATTTATTGAGCCGGCAGGATTATTGTTAAGCAAGCTACCGCCAAAATGCCCGCCAACTACAATATTGCCCTGGCTGTCTATATCCATAGCCATAATCATATCAAAAGCGGTGGTTTGCGATGGCATACTTATAACTTCCTGTAAACCGCCTGTGGTCTTATTAAACCGAAGCACGGTATTGTCTGTTGCCAGCAAACCCACGCCACTTACGGCTGTACCAAAAGCTACGCCATCCCACTCGTTATTCAAGCTGCCCAAACCGAGATATACATCATTGCCTTTGATGGCGATACTACGGCCGGGGAATGGACTATATAAATTAGCATTCGTACCCCAAGTTAAATTGCCGGATGAATCTAATTTTATTAAAAAAGGACTTCTTTCTTGAAAAGCGTTTGGGTCTCCTGTAAAATTATATCCTGCAAAAGTATCTGGATCATTTGTGTCGCTATTGTATTCACCTGTTAAATAAATATCTCCATTATCATCAAGAGCAATATCTCCTAAAGTCCAACTATTTTTTTTTGAGCTTTCATGATACCATAAAACCTGTCCTTGATTATCTAAAGCTGCGAGATAAAAACCTTTTTCATCACCGCTTGATACACCAAACCCATTGATACTGAGTTGATCATCAGAGGGTCTTCTCGTATCCGCCAAATAATACCGGTCTAAGTTGGGATCGTAAGCCAGCTGGTAATCGTACCTATCAAAACCTGGTTGCATATTAATTTCAAAAAAATCTTCTAGATTCCCATTACTATCATAAATTACAATAGCTGATTGAAACTCACCTTCAGGTACTGTAAGTTGACCGTTAAAGTGTGTTCCTTCAATTAACTTGACTAAAGAATGAGTCCTCCCATTAGGTTCTATGAAAGTTTTTTGCATCAAACCACCAAAAAAATTATCAATTGCTCCTTCAGGCTCGCGTAACCATTGAAAATTACCCTGATCATCATATTTAATGATAAAAATAGCCTTTCTAGCTATTTCTGGTGTTCCATCAAATTGAGCAATAGTTTTAATGCTATCGTTAGCAAAACTTGGTGCTGGTGGTGTAGAATTTATAGTAACCCCACTGATATAAATGTTATTACTATTGTCAACCCCTATATTTGAAGCTCTTTCATTAGATCCACCACCTATACTTTTACTCCATCTAAAATTGCCTTGACAATCTGTGGAAAACATAAAAATATCTTTTCTATTAGGATTAGATGTATTATAAACTTGTATAGGTGAACCATCATAATCGGTTTGTGCAGCACCCACTTCAGCCAAAAAATAATAGTTATCATTACTGTCTATCGCCAAATCGATAACCCGTTCTACACCCCAACTAAAAGTTTGACTACCTTGTACACTTACTGTGCCGCCACCACGCTTCGCCCATTGCCAGTCTTCGTTTTGGGCAGTTCCAGTATTTAGAAAAAATACACTTATTAATATTATATATAGACTATTTTTTTGCATCCTCCTACTTTTTTAGTAAATGCAATTGTTCTACAATTTCGCCTTTATATTTTAAAACTACCATATATTGTCCACTACTGTAAGCCGATAAGTCAAAGTTTACTTTAGCCTGACTTTGCTTTACCGTTTTGCGATCTTTGAGATGACCGAGTAGATTATAAATTTCTATCGTGGCTTCATTAAATTTATCTATATCAGTAAACTCATAGTAAATTTCCGTACGCTGCGGAACCGGATTAGGAGAGGCTTTTAGCATCGCTTTTGCACGTGACTCAAGCTCAGGATATCTAATTCCAAAATCCTGTAAACAAAAAGTTTCCCCTGCATTTTGACCAATGATACTGATGGTATCATTGCCACCGTTAAAGCCGGCATCCGGTATAAAAATAAGCGGATTATTTGAACCAAAGGTGATACTACTATTAGCCGGTATGCTTAATACACTAGGTACAAAAACACCATTCGTAGAAGTAAGCGTTATACTAATAGGGAAACTATTAGCATTATAGATACCTCCTTCTAAACTGTAACTAATAAAGTTACCCTCTTGAATTAATTCAACTCCTGAGACGCTAAATTCTATTTCGCAACTTTCGTCACAATTTAAAACATCTAAGTTTAATTCCGGTGAAGTAAAGCCACATTGAAAATCGTTATAAAGGGTCAAGTCCAGAATTCCATCTTCACCTGTAAGATCGTAATCATCTACCGTTCCGCCTTGAGTAATGAGCGTGTTATTGAAATCCCATGTATATTTATAAAATTCAGGGATTGGGCCTATCACGTAAGGCGCAGGTTCCCCTCTAATGGTGTTTACACAATATTCAAAACAACCATCAGGAAATATCCATAAAAACTCATCAGTAGTTTTAGGTATGGTTATGGTTTCTGTAGCCGAGCAACCTGAATCTGCCTGAAAATTAACCCGATAAGGACCGCCGGTATTGACGACAATAGAGTTACCTTGCATACCATTGCTCCATGTATAAAAACCATCAGGTTGCGGATTTGCAACCTCTATCTGAACGCTATAAGGCTCGCATTCCACTAAACTGGCATTCAGCTGGATGTCGGCTACTACTTCTACAACACTTACCTGCAAGTTTTGTGAAGTTTCACAACCGGTATTTATATCTCTAACCTCAACCAAAAATTCAAAATCGCCGGTATTGTTTAAAGTTTGGGAAAACCCTATATCCGGCCCGGAGGTCCAGGCTTGTAAGACCGTAGTTTGCCCATTATCTACTGAAGATATCTGATATTCCGTATTTTGCGGAGAAGCTGTACCGGTAATGTTATACACATCTCCCTGACAAACTTCCGTGGCAGCATCTACTGTAATCGATGGTGGTGGTGCGATATTGACAATTACATCATTTAGTTCATTATAAACGCAACCATCGGCATCGGTCAACCTTACGCTATAATTCCCGGCAGAATTAGCGGTAAAAGTTGGATTAGTTGCGCCTTGAATAAGGTTTCCATCTTGAAGCCATTGGTAAGCGGTTATAACTTCACCAGGATCAGTTTGATAAAATAAATCAACACTTTCACCTTGACATAATAATGGATTGTTAGGGTTAATCTCACCTTCAAACTCCGCCTTTAACACCTCAAGATTATTAATGGTAAAGGTATCGCTACAGCCATAAGGGTCGGTGGCAGTAAGTGTGATTTCTGTATCATCCTGATCAAGCATTTGTATCGTAATATTTTCCTGGGTATTGCTTGCGCCTTGAAATTCCCATAGATAGCTAACATCCGGGTCAGGGTTAGTTGGGCTAAGGATAACTGGCTCTTCTGTACAAAACGAAGAGCTATTAGCAATACTAAAGCTGGCATCCGGTAAGTTGAGATCAACATCTTCAGTCACAACACAAAGTGGATTGCTTCCTTCTTGTATGCTTAGTTCAAATTCATAATTGCCTGAGTTTAAATTTGCCGTAACTTGGCTATTGTTACCGGTAGGATTTATAATTTGATTATTATCAAGATTGGTGATTTGATAAGATACATTAAGGTTACTAAAATCATCTAAAAAAGTAGAGTTATTGATTAATGTAACATCATAACTACCGTTTCCGTTACAAGTTATATCAGTATCTAATATGGCCTGATAACCTTTTTTAACACTGGTAACTTCAACTAGTTTACAATTACCATATACTATCTCATTAATAAAAAAGTAATTGCCGGTTGCATCCGCATTATAGGTTTTTATAATTTGACCGGTGTTGGTTTGTTGATTAATAAGCGTTGAATTTTGATTGGTAAATGAATCAGGACTGAAAGTGTTAATTGCGGTTGGAGTTCCTGTATAATTTATTTCAACTTCTATCTCATTACAGGCAGTCCATGTAGATGTCACAGAAGCAGTTTCGCCGGTATCACATGGTGGCGGTTCATTGCAGTTCTGGTCTAAAGTGATAGTATTTGTTAAGACAGTACAACCGTTTGCACCGGTAACTTCAAGCTGATAGTCACCTGAGTTGTAATTAGTATTATCCAGAGAACTTATATAAAGAGAAGCTTGTGTCTGAGCGGGAATAATAGGTGACCCATTGTATAGCCATTGATAAGTTTCATTTCCTGTTGCATCCTGAATACTTGACTCTAATATTAAATCTATATCAATTAGATCACAAAATGATGTACCTCCTGATTGAATTGATATGTCAGCTTCCGGTTTTGGCTTAACTGTGATTGAACCTGAAGCTTGTGCGGTATTGCAATTTAGGTTATCAATAGAAATATTATACCCGATAGAAATATCATTATCTACATCACTTAAGACTATATTACTAATGGTTATTGAAGTAGGTGAGTTTATAGTAATTTGGTCGATATCATCGTCGCCATTGTCAAAACTAAGCGATACATCCTGAAGCGGGTCTGTGATATCCAATGGAATATCACTTGTAATGTCGATGGAGAATGACTCACCCGCACAAATTTCAGAAGGAGCATTAACTGTTAATGTTGGCGATTCTAAGATAGTAAAATCAAATCTATCTATCTCTTGCATCTGCCCGCAGACTTTGGCATTTACTATAATTTCCCCTTGGTCTATTAGATTACCGCCTTGGTCAGTAAAAGTTTCATTAAAAAGAATGCTTGGCGTATTAGTGCCTTGTCCGGCAGAAACCGTTGCCAATTCCGGTGGGTCAAATGTCCAGGTATAAACATCTGAATCTTGATAATTCAATTCAAAATCAGACAGACTACTGGCGCAAAAAGTTTGGTTACCGGTTGAGCCGGAATCTATATTGACAATTTCTTCATCTACCTGAAATAGATCAATATCTTTAGTGATAATACTCGACAAACACTCATCTGAATTAGGGTTAAAAAGTTGAGCCGTTACTTGATAATTAGAAACTCCTTCATCAAAAATAACTGAAACCTCCGAACCTATATCAGCTCCTACGATTTCACCACCTACAACATCCCATAAAATATTTCCCTCGCTTATAGATGGTTCAGTGCTATAAGTTAAGAGTTGATTTGGGCAAATATTATCCTCTCCAGTAATTTGGGTATCTGCTGGAAAACTAGGGTTATCAAAAATCTCTATTGTCGTAATTCCTGTACAAAAACCTTCAGCATTTACAGTAATAGTATATAAGCCATTTCCCGTGAAAGTATAATCAATACTATTTCCTGTTAAATTAGCAAAATTATCTCCATTCTTTGTAATTGTCCAGTTTGCATCAGGAACCGCATTTTCAAGTGAGAAATTAATTGTTTCCTCCACACAACTTTCATTAGGATGAGAAGCTATTACAAGATTTTCTAAAACATCTATATTTATTTCAGCTGTACCACTACATTTATGTAAAGTATTGGTGTAATTTGCTTGTAGTGTGTAAGTACCTGATTCAAGGCCTTGCGTGCCAACGGCTATCTTGTTTCTTTGATCAACAAGAATAGTACTATCAGGGTAAGCCATACCTTGCTCATCAACCAATGTCCATTGGAAGTCTGTCGTTGGCCATTGTGGAAGTGAGAAAACACTCTGTTCACCTTCACATAATTCTGTTTCACCACCTTGAATAGTCCCGTGCTTCTGAACAACAGGAATACGGGCTGCGAGAACTGAATTACATTCTACATCACAATCTCTTTGGTCAAAATATACCGTACCAAATCCGCTTTCATCGACGTTATTCCATAAAACACTTACCCAGCCATTTTCTTGCTCAACAATTTCACCACCTTCAACTTCCCAATTATACCTATCACATTGTATTTCTTCTATACCCGACTCAGGGATAATTTCAAGAAAATAAGTTTCAATGGCGTCTTCACAGGTTACAGTAGGACATTCAATTTGATAAGCCGGTGGTGCAATTTGTATTTCGGTTGAATATTGGCTTGTGCAATTACATTCATCTTGTACTGTGAGTGTTACTTCATAAGTTCCTACTTTATTATAACTATAAACAGGATTTTCTTCATAAGAGAAATCACCATTGCCAAAATCCCAAAAACTAGACACTATATTTGAGCCATTTTGTGTTGTTGATAAATTATTGAAATACAAATCAGTGTCTTGACAATAAAACTCATTATCTATACCTGCTATTTCAAAAAAAGCTTCAGGCTTCGGTTTTACCTCAATGCAAAGCGAGGTATTTATTATTTCACCATTTCCTTTAGTAATTTCTACACTTATTTGAGCGTCTTCACCCGCATTAGGCCAATTTGTGAGTGCTTGTGTTTGATCATAAAAAAACATCAATATTACCACCTTCAATTGACCAGGATATGTTTTCAATATCTTGTGTTTCCTCATCAAAAATTAATTCAAACATAACTTCGCTATCTTCACATACTTTTATACATTCACCACCTTCAATATCTTCAAGAGGTATTTCTTTTTCTCGGTTTTCATCAAAAGTCAAACAACCTACTTCAGAATCCCAGCTTAGTGTAAAACCGTCTTGAGCAAATAAGCTGAAATTACAGAACAGCAAGAAACAGACGAATAAATTGAATTTAGCTGTGCCAGCGAATGTGTGTGTGTGTGTGATGTACTAGTTTCCATAATTGATAGATCTATTGTTATGTAAAATTATGCAAAAAATATATTAATAAAACAAGCTTTGGTGTTAAAATATTTGTTGACCTTAGTAAGGAAACACTGTAAAAACCCTGACATAAAGCAATGGGTTTAAATGTTAAATTTTAAAACTGCAGGTTTTTGTGTATATCTTTACAAAACAATATATCTCCTAAATTTTCAAGTATTCTACTATTAGTCACCTCAAACCTAAATATTAATTCCCCTTATCTTTAAAAGAAATATACGTCGATTCAAGCTTTAATATCATGGACCATTAAAATATAGAAGATTTCTTACTATATATCTAATAACTCGTTTCATCCAATTTCACCTTGCCGGCAAATGTTTTATAGACAAAAATGGTATAAGCTAATACCAGCGGAGTCCCTATCGCGACGATTGTCATCATGATCTTTAGTGACTTGGTGGATGAAGCGGCATTATAAATAGTGATAGAATTTTCCGGGTCAATCGTCGACCTTAAAAGTATCGGATATAATTCAATGGCGACTAGAACCAGCAACAAACTGATGGTCAATGAAGAGAAAAAGAAAGCCCAACCAAATTTTTTCTTGCTCGCCAATCGCGGTAAATTGGCGATCGATAAGAATACCAGTACCGGAACGGCAAACAGCTCCGGATGATTCTTAAAACTATCGGATAAATGC
>Ga0209923_1000205_pt1 | contig 12731 bp, 25 predicted proteins | sample SalPon1_A_H2O_MG_FD_185696 | JGI IMG/M metagenome (GOLD analysis project Ga0209923, IMG submission 185696) | Salt pond water microbial communities from South San Francisco under conditions of wetland restoration - Salt Pond MetaG R1_A_H2O_MG... | ecosystem: Environmental > Aquatic > Non-marine... | reverse complement strand
TTGACTTGATCCCTTCGGTTTCCCTTGTAGGGTTCTGTCTTTGCTATGTCATACCTAAAATTTCCTTTTCCTGTAATCCAACAGTAGAAGTTATTGCCGTGAGGAAACACTACAGTCTTACCTATAGTGTAATCCATGATCTGATCCAACACCTTCTCAGCTTCTTCTGGTGGTTTATCTTGGGTGGAGAATGCCGCCCGGTATACAAGCACATCACCATCCACGATCACCTTAGTTATTCTGTCTGGTTTATCGTTTGGCACGTAAGACCTCCACCCCCAATTCTTTGGCTTGCCTTACCATGTCCGCTGTACCTCTGTTACCTCGGTGGCAGACTACATAATCTGGTTTGTAATCCTCAAGCATAGTTTTGTTTCTAATCGGTCCTGCTGCTTTACCAAATCTTTTCCAATCCGCCCGAACTTCAATACAAGGAAAACCGTTCATATGCGCCCAGCACTTAGCGAGAAAGTCAGCACCTGTTTGACCACCTTGGATAATGGTTAATTCAGGCTCCCCTAAGCGTTTATAAACCTTCCACATGGCATCGTCAAACTCAAGGTAGTTTAGGTAATCCCTGCCACCACACACTAGGATTCTCATGTGTTTCTCCTTACAGGTCTGTCTTATAGATATTACCCCGAGAAGTGATCAACTGTAGCTGCTCACAGTCATAACCAGCCTGCTCACTGATCTTCACGAGATACCACAACCAACTATGAATATCCAAGTCCTCTACGTGTTTGCTGTAGGAGATAACTTCAGAATCACCGAAGTCCTCTTCCTCATACGAGATTGTTGTTGTTACTTTAGGCACTTTTCTTCACCTCTTTCCAAGAAAACCACTCAAGGAGGTCTTCTTTAACGTAAAGAAACTCCCCTTCCATAGTCTCCAAACACAAAAAACATTGATCAAAATATGGTGGATATTTACAGTCATGAGACACCTCTTTATAAGTATTATACTTATCACTCTTCACTTTGACAGACACGGTAAAAATCACTAAGATTCTCCTTTTCTTTAGATTATTCTTAAGGTTACTCAAAAGTCATCCTCTTCAAAGGGTTCCTCCGAAAACTCAACAAGGTTAGTGATACCAAGAGCCTCAAGACGCACATAGCGGGGTTCAAACCGGACCTTACTCTCAGTGCCATTACCGATAGGACCAAGCTCTTCATAGTCATAGTCCACAAAGGCATCGTCCTTAAAGACCTTGACACCGGGGACACCCCCTTTGTCCATCTCCTTGATCTCACCCTTCTTGTTGCGATACTCACGGATGTCGTCAAGTTTACGCTTCAGCTGGATATACTTACCGATACCAAAGTCTTCGTTACCGTCCTTGATGCGCGACACCTCCTCACCAGTCTTAGGGTTAGTCACTGTAGGCTCAAAACCTTCGTATTCCATCAGGTAGGCAATCTGTTCCTCACTGGTGAAGTAGCAGTTGACCTTAGCTTCAGGGTTCTTAGCCAAATCCCTAAGCCATTTCTCATCGCTGTTTGAATCCCCACGGTCAAGGTCTCCGGGGTTGCCTTCAGTGTCAAACACCTTGGCGTATTCCAGAACCATGTCGAGTGTCATAGTGTGGCCGTTAGTTTTCATATCTCATCCTTTAGTTAATCAGGTTAGTGATTCTCTGTCGTTCCTGTAGTATTATAAGTACTTTTTTCACAGGGATTATTCAGGTTTCACAAGATAAACCTTTAGTGTTGCTTTTGAGTCACGTTTTACTTTCTAAATACTCCTTAGCTCTCAGAATACCTTCAAGGTCGTCACCCAAGAGACCAATACCTTTGTTGCACATTGTGCAAAGGATACCACGAACCTTATTTGTTTTGTGGCAGTGGTCTATACAAGCTCTATTCTTATGGTGATTTTTAGTCCAACCCTCCCTCAGTTGGTTTTGGCAAATAGGGCACTTACCGTTTTGATCTTCAAGCATTTGGTTGTACATCTTAGGGGTGAGGCCATACTTAATTCTCCGTGAGGTGTCTCTCCGATTTCTCCTGTCCCTTTCTTTATGTCGTTTTCGGTAAGCAATGCCTGCAATCTTGTCACATTCTTTACACCGATAGGACTTACCATCTTTAGATGCCTTGCTGTTATAAAAAGTAAGTAAATCCTTTTCCTCTTTGCATTGGGTACACCTTTTTAATGGCATTTGTCGTAAGACCTCCCAAACTCAGCATCAGCACCGATAGTCACATTAAGTTTCAATGTCTCGTTGACCTTCCTCATAGCTTCTTTAAGCAACTCCTCTGTTTGTTTCTCTTGGCCTTTAGGTACACTAAAAAGAACCTCATCGTGCATCTGTGCTTGAGGGTGAACCCCTAGCTTTCTCATGTTAGCCACCCACAGATCAAAGATGTAGACACCTAGCCCTTGATTGAGAGTGCTGAAGCGGTCCTTGTCGTAGCGAAGACTGTAGTAGAAACCACTGACAGGGTTCTTAAGCCACATAGAGCCATCCTTGAGGGTCTTAACGTACTGATCCTTAGAGAGTTTCTCCACAGCCCAGTTACGCTCCCAGTAAGCCTTCAGCAACTCTTCAGCCTCTCGCCTAGTCATCCCTGTCTCACGAGCCAACTTTGGCGCCCCAACACCGTAGATTGCGCTGTAGTTGGTTGCCTTAAATTTTGTTCTTACTGTCTTTATACTTTTGTAAAGTTCCTTTTGTTCTTTTTCAGGTAAACCCTTCATCTGTTCTAGCGTTAGGCCAGTAAGTCCTTTCCGCATCTAATCTCATCCTCCATGCTTTGCCAATACATTCGGTTCGACCAATGTGTATCCTTATGTTATCTACACCTATGAAAACACAATAACCACCAAGTTTATCTTTGTATATCCCTCTCAAGCCATATTTTGTATTAGCTTGTGCGCCTCTGTTCTGGGAGTTAAGACTTTTACAAGCTGGTCTAAGGTTCTCCAACCTATTGTCGTAACCATCCCGATTTATGTGATCTATATAATCTGGCAACCAACCGTGGTGCATCATAAAAACAACTCTGTGCACTAATTCCCGGTGCCGAACGCCTCTTTTATCCTTGAAGCTGATTGTCAAGTGGCCTGCGCCGTTTGGAGTCCCTAATTCCTTTTCGAATACACGTGTGTTAGACGCCTTCCTCCTCCAATCAACCCACCTGCCATATATCTTTCCGTCTTTGTAATTAAAAAGCTCTTCTAACTCTTCTCTTGATACCACTTGTAAAATTCCTCTTCGTCCTCGGTCAAAAATCCAGCAAATACAGATAAATTGACGTGTTCATCGAAACCTTCCTTAGACATTTCAGTTACATACTCAGGGTCATAGGCCCACATTAGATGCCTCTTAGTGCAGGACTCTAGTGAACTTACATCGGCACCACACAACACATGATCCTCATCAGGTGCCACAATACACCCACGGATTTCCTCGCCCCAAGGGGAATCGACCCCCGGCAGGTTCACAATAGGCTTCCTGTGCTTCAGCCTCAAAGTATTCGTAAGACCTGCTGCACCAGCTACTAGTTTACCGTCCTTGTGTTCACTTAAGAAGCCCTCAAAGATACTCTTACGGTGTTGGGCTACAGTAAGACCCTCAAGCTCTTCAATGGCAGGCTCACGGTCCTTTAGACGCAACACAGAGTCTGTCAATTCCCCTTTCCGGGGGTCACTCTGAGCCACATACCGCACCTGAGGAATCTTCTTCTCATCACCAGTGAGTTTGTTACGCTCATACTTATAGGTGCAGGGTTCCCAGCCTAGAGAAAACAACCAGTCTTTAATCTGGATAGTACTCTTAGGGTTCCCTTCTACCCACTCCACAACCACAGACCCCTCAGTGTCACTTGGCAGTTTCAGTTCCTTAAGTGTATCAAACCACTCTTTACCGAGTTTACTGTAGGAGCCATCCTGTTTGTAGCAGTTCTTGGGCTTACTTTTAGTTTTACCGGGAACCTTTGGCATTACTTTAGCAAGTGCTTGGGTTTTCTCCTCTACAATCTGTGTCAGTTCATCATAGTGCTTCTGTGCCTTCTCTACGTCGAGTGTCAATGGGTTAGTTTCTTGCTCACGTAGGCAGTCAGCCTTGAAGCTAAGATACCGCAGGAACCTTAAAATATCCCTATCGTTTCCATAGATTTCTTTAAGGCGATCCCATTCCTTGACCCATTCTATATGATTTATCCTAACGTCCTCACCGCACCTGTAAGAATACTCCTCATAGGACAAGTTGTGCCAGTCTTGAACTTTAGGTTTCTTAACTCCATGCTCCTTACCAATAGCATCAAGCCCATGTGAAGCCCTCTCGGGATAGAGGTACCGAGATACCCAAAGAGTATCCACATACTTGCGATAATCGAGGGGGATACCCAAGAGCCTATTAAAAACTACTTGGTCATGTTGAACAGCATTGTGCATCACTAGAAGATCAGCACTTTCATAGACTCTACGCATCTCATCGTAGTCATTGGTGCTCTCATAAGTCTCACCATCTTCAGTCCAACTCATTACGTGAATTTTACTACACTCATAAGCTAGACCGTCGGTTTCTGTATCAGCTACTAGAATCTTCATCCATGCTTACTCCACTGAATATATAAAGGGCCGACCTCAAAATGCCAAAAACCGTTGTATGTTGAGATGGAAAACCCCAGCACCCAAGTATGCCAGTCTAACCCAATGTGATTGTGACCGGGAAGGTCTTTAGCCGTAGTGTTTTCAAAAGTCATTATATTCTCCCACCATCTCACACAAAGTATCTCTATGCACTTCTACCCAGTCCCCCGGAGTTTCACCTATCAACTCATCTTTAAGAGACTTGCGCCCAGCTTTAAAAGCTACTTCAAGGTTTTCCTTTCCTATTTCGTTACAATAGATATTGTAATACTCAAGCCACTCTTCAAAAGTCATTATACTCTCCTACCATCTCACACAAAGTGTCTCTATGCACTTCTACCCAGTGCCCCATAGTTTCACCCCAAGTTCAGTCAAGGCAGCGGTAGCACCATCAACACCACTCAGATAGGCCACCCGTTTCAGTGTCAGCTACTAGTATTCTCATAAGTCTCTCACGCTTTTACACTTAAGAAGGTCAATGATTGTCACATAACCCTCGCCACCCTCAGATTCCCATGTCGAGGGGTGTATTTCAGCCACATCTTCAGCTTCCTCTAATGTTTGAGTTACTTTAATAGGGTAACTTGAAACACCACACTCAATGCAGCCAACTTGATATACTAGATACTTCATTAGAAATCCTCCTTATAACCACAGTATGTGCAAACCTTCCCAAGACCATTCTCAAGTCGAGTCCATTTACAATTCCGTTTCTGAAGTAGAATCCTTGACGGAAGTTGGGAAACATGAATACCATCTATACTAGAACAACGAAGGTATTTACTAAAGTGAGGTGGGAAAATAGCCCCAGTAACTTTTTCACTCTCGTAGTCAAACACATAGAAACTCTGCCCACCATGTGTGAGGGCTTCATAAGCACGGTAGTAAATTTTTCTAAGGCTTGTGTTACCCCTGTAAGGGAGCCAAGTGTCATTGACTCGCAAGAACAAAAGTTCATTATCCTTGTCTGGAGTTTGGCATTGGGTATACATCAGAAGCCCCTCTTACGTTTTGGAGTGATGTACAAATCGTTAGCAATCATGGTGTAAAGCAGTTCATCAGAAATCCCTGAGAGAATAGTCTCTACACCATAACCACCAACGGACCTGACAGACCTGTCCGTGTGTTCCAACCAACGTGCTGTCTTACACACTAGAGCAATTCGTTCATCTGGTTTCATTAGAAGTCCTCTTCATGATTCGGTGGCTCATCAGTTCTCTAAAAGTCATCGTGTCTCTCCTCTAGAATCGGTTCTGTAGGCCCTGTATACTCTTGAACCATCGTTGTGTCAACACCTCAGAAATCCTCTTTGTGATTCGGTGTGGGTGGTGCCGTAGGTGGCATGACTGGTGTCAATGTAAACGATTCGTGATTAAAGTCAAGTGCCCCCGCAGGCCCATTCCCCAAGCCAACACGATTCTTTCTACCTACACGAACATAAGTCCTATTACGATCTTCAGGGTCTTCCGCCTCTTGATCCCTTTGCAGTAGAATCTCAAACGCAGCCTTCTTACCAATCATAGTGGCGTACATAGTGTCACCGTTCTGGTTTTGGTGAGCAATAGTAATGATACCCACATCAAGATCAGTTGCCATAGTCCCTAAGCGTGATGACAGGTCTGCCAGTTTACCCTCTTTGTCTTCCCCGTGTACTAGGTCTTGGATAGGTTCAAAAAACACAAAGTCAATGTCGAAAGCAGCCTTAAGGAACTTGATCTTGTCCAACAGTTCTTCATACCCATCCTCCGGTCGAAAAGAGAACTGCATCATACGCTCTTCTGAAGCCAGATTCTCAATAGAGGCTTTTACGTCGTCTTCTCGTCCTTTGGCTTCGATGAACTTTTTGAGTGTCAGGTTGTCACCCAAGTCATAAGACACAAGACCTAAGACAGAGCGTAGTTTAGACTCCTCCAAGTGCATGAAGGCAAACTTGTAGTTGCTTTTGGTAAGGCACTGATACTCAAGATACCGCATGACTTCAGTTTTACCGCAACCAGTGGGGGCCTGTATCACAGTGAAGTAACCTTTATTGATACCTAGGATTTTCTCATCCAACTCAGGGATACCAGTCTCGAAGTATTCAAAGTCAGGTGACTCATTATAAATCTCAAGATAGTCCCCGGCATCAACCAACATATCATCGGGCTTATAGGCTTTAGCTGCCCACCAAGCATTCACATAAGCCTTCCTATCATCCCTCATAAGGAAATCGTTAGCATCCTTGTGTTGGCCGTGATTCATGATCTTGACCTTACCGGGAAACATCAAAGAGACCTTCTCAGCTACCTTACGCCCCGGCTCATCGTTATCAACACTCAAGATAATCTTATCAAAAGAGTCTAACCAGTTTTTACACTTCTCCCACAGTTTACCAGAGGGGGTAGCACTTGGCAGTGAAACTACAGGGTTCATAAACTTACCGTTCTGTAGCATCTGCCAAGCTGACATAGCATCCAGTTCACCCTCAGTCACAGTGACCATCTTTGAGCAACCAGCAGGAAACAACTGCATCCCGAATAGTTCATCACTCTTGAGGCCCTGAGCAAAAAACTCCTTGGCTGACTTCTTACGAATCTTATTCCCACCTGAGGGGTACTTGAAGTAAACCTTATCGTCTTCAGTGGTTACTCCGAAGTGTTCCATTGTGTCTTTGTGGATACCTCGCCAAGGTTCATACTTACCTTTCTGTTCAGTTACCTCAGTGATGTCTTTTGGCATAAAACTCCCTTCACACTTCTCGCCCATAAAAGGTAAATCCTCTTTGTTACTTGTGTATCCACCTAAAGGATTCACCTTAAAGTTACGTCCATTCCCATGTCGCCCCCATAGTTCACCAGTGTCTTGATGCAACCAAGTGACCAACCCGCAGGAGTGACAATATCCTTGGTTCTTGTTGGTGTTCCAAGCATAGGAGTCACTGCCGTTAGTGTCTGCTGTGTGTGCAGGGCATTGGCCTTTTGTTTCACTCATAGTCAATCACCCCAGCCTTTTTCAGTTCAAAATAATTATATGCCTGATACATAGGGATACCTTTTTCCACGGCGAAGGCTCTAACGGCATCTGCTTCATCTATCTGGTCTTTTTCTTTTTGGTTCAAAGGTCGATACCCAACAACAGTTACACTTGGAAGTCCGAGCCAATCCTCATAAGGTTCCATATTAGATTTGAACTTAAGGTAACAACCCTCCAAGCCCTGCTGTTCAGCCTTCTTAATTAGATTCTTACACAAGTCAAAAATATCTTGAGGTGAGTATTCTTCGTAATCTTGAAGATACTCTTCGTCCTGCCAAACTTCCACCTCTGTCCACTTACGGTAGTCACTGTAGTCAGTCATAGTCAATCACCCCATGTTTCTCAATATCACCCAAGATAGCCTTTAATTGCCACTTGAGGTCTTCGATAGATTTACCCTCTACAGTGACAGGCTCTTGTGTCCAAGTAGGACCATCATCCAAAGGATAAAACTCGTGAACCCCATACCATACATAGATACTATTATCGGTCTTATCTTCTTCTTCATGCTTCATTACTTGATAGTGCCAGTGGTTCATAAGTTTCTCCTTTGGAAAGTGAGTTTACTTTCTTTCGTCATAAGCAAGGGTATTTACTTGACACCCTCCACTAGCAACGGTGCAGCTACAGGACACTGGTTTCGAAGGTGTTTATACACCTCTTGTGCTACATACTGCGCTTCTTTCTGTGCATCACTCCCAAGGCGTAGTTTACACATATTAGCAAATGCGTCAAGCGAACCTGACCATGTTACCGCTGTCATAAGGTCTTGAGGGAGGTGTCCTCTTGCTTGTTCAGGTGCAACTCCGTCTCTAACCATTGAGTTGTAAAAAGCAAGGCTGTCAAGATTTCTCGTATCAACCTCCGTCAGCCATTTGTCTGCGTACTTGTGATTGCCCCCCGACCCTTGTTTCTTATCCTGCGCAGCCTCACGGTAGTCGTGTCGGTAGAACTCTACGTCTTCTGTAATGTATCGGCGTGAATACTCACTCCAACGAAGAAACTTGTGCTTCACCAACTGGCGGGCCAGAAAAATAGGCATCTTCACCTCAAAGCTAAAAAAGGCATGACCAAAAGGACTTTCATGTGTAGGTGTGTTGCGCCATTGCCAGAGTTTCTCTACAAGAGTTTGGTGGTAATACTCCCAATCACCCTGATCCTCAACCATGTATCCATCTGCAACACAGGAATTTACAAAAGCCTCAAAGTCATCAGCAGTCATACCTCGTGCTAAGAACTCAAGCAGTCGTTTGTCTTTTGCTTTTAGTGCCTTTTCGTGTGGACCATTAGTATCCACACCTGAATACACCCACTCACTACGCTTACCAAACGAACGTCTCGCACTGTTAACGATACTCAAGTCAGAGCCAGTTGGTGGTGTGTCAGGATTAAGTTTAACGATGATTTGTGATTCAGACATTAGGGTTCCCCTCTCTTAAGTTTCACACAACACCATTTTGGACCTGCAATAATTCTAAACGACTTACACCAGAAGCGAGGTCTACCAGACTTACTTAAAACAAAACTAGCTGGTATTTTTACCATTGGTTTCTCCTCTCTTAAGTTTCACCCGAATCCAGTCCGGTGATGTCGTATTTTTTGGGTAGGTATTTTGCAAACCCAGTATCGGCCTCCCAGACATATGCGGGTGTGCTATCGAACCTTTTCAGCCAAGCGTTGCCGTTCTCGACGTGGATGCACTCCCAATTGCCTTCTTCAGCGATTTGGTATGTCTTGCCAGCTTTAAGGGGCAGGAAAGAGGGTTCGGACCTGACGCGATTTTCGGCGTCTGTCATGTCGCGCCAAAGCTTAGGGGTGTCGTCGTCGCGGTCTAGGGAAGTGACTAGATTTGAACGATCATCAATTTCATATGACGCTAGACTGGGCGGATAATATTCACCATTGATTTCAGTCCATGCAAACGTTCTGCAATCGTCGCAAATCGTCAGCACGTCGCCTTGATCATCCTGAAACCGCTCACCCGCCTTGAAAGGCGTGAAGTCTTTTAGGGGTTTGTATTGGTCATCTGTGACCTCGCAGGCGATAGAACGACGGTGGTCTGCATATCTCCCTACAAAAACGCCATTATCTTGATACCAAAAGTGTCCTATTTTAAACCCGCCGGCAGAGGTTTTAGTGCAAACGTATTCTTCACCGTTATTCAGGTGGTATTTTTTACCAACTTCAAGTTTCATCTCGTTTCTCCTCTAGTGTTTGGTCCCCACGGTAGGACTTGAACCTACAACCTTGGAAATAGGAGTTCCCTGCTCTATCCAGTTGAGCTACGTAGGGTTTCTCTTTAACAACAACCAAAAGGCTGAAGCTCTTACTGAAGTTCTTACTCAAGTACCTACTATAGATAATGATTCATGTCAATACTTAAGTACCTCACTATCAGTAAATCACTTACAGTAACCAACTACACACTTATTATTCATTCTTATTAGTTTCTCTCTTAAGTGATTACTTAAAGTGAGTACTTAAGTATATTGATTCTGACTGATGATGATTCCTTTACTATAGTGATTACTTAAGTTCTCACTTTAAGTGAGTACTCCAGCTTGTCTTGACCCCCTATGTGAATTTATAAGTACTTTTTGGGGGTTTATATTCATGGTAGCTTTCATTTTTCTCCCATTTGTAACCTGAAAGACACACATTTCTTTAGGGGCCTAAGAATATTACCCATTGTTGGTAGTTGTTTGTCATAAAGTTACCTAGAAAAGTGCCCACAAGAAGACCTGCACCAAGGCAACCATAGGCCAAGCCATCCCGAGAACCCACCCAAACAAAATAGAGGCCGCCACCTCTTCAGTTACACCACCATTTACAGTATATGCAATAAGGTAGGCCCAATAAACAGGAATACCTAAGCAATAGACAGCGAAAAGAAAATTTGTGATTTTAGTGCTCATAGCTCTTCCTCTCTAATTCTAAGTTACTCGTCTTCTGGGAGTTCCAGTAGGGGTATCCAGTGGGTTGCTTTCCAAGGCGGATAAACACCATCTTCTTCCAAGAATTCCCACTCGCCGTTGTCTAGAATGTAGCCAAGCCCGGACTGGTCCCTGCTCATTGCAACAGCCGTAAATCTTACACCTTCTTTAAGCGTTACACCCATGTCAGGGCAATCAGGCTCAACACACCAAACATCAAACAGTTCTCCACTCGTCGGCGCTGTTTCAATAGGTTGCCATTTCATATCATTTCTCCTCTTTAGTTTCTAAGTGACCTGCTCCAAGGCTCTTTTCAGCTTTAGCAACCCACTATTCAGGTTCCTAGATACCGACCCTTGACCCATTTTAAGTTCCTTTGCAGCTTCCGCTTGAGTATAGCCTTCAATAAAAACAAGGTACACTACAGTAGCTTCTTCAGGTTTCAGGAACACAAACAGGTTCTCAGTAATGTAGTTATACAGTTGTTTCTCTACTAGGTTCTCCTCAGTCCCACGAGTTACACCAAGGGTATTAGGCTGAACACCCTCCGTAGAGCCTGTGAGAGCCGCCCACAGTGCCGTTTCAGTATTCCCTTGGGGGTCACTGCCGTCAGTGTCTTTAAGGCGCTTCAGGAAGGCTCTTACTTCACCGCTCTTAGGGATACTCACAGGCTTGAGGGTGATGTTCTTGTAGTCGTTCATAGCCCTGCGCATTGCACCGATAGCAATAGGCATATCACCACCCTCACTCAAGGCTTCCCAACCTGCCAAGAAACCTTCTTGATACAAGTCTTGATACTCTTGTGAGTCCTTGTAGCGGGAAGCTAGTAGACTCGATACTTTCATCAAGTATTCTGTTTGATTACTCACTGGATTCCCCTTTAGGTTTCTTTCCATAAAAAGGATTCTTCCCCATCCGCATAGGCCACAAAGGACAATCATAAGCTACGCACTTCCTAACTTCCGACTCGTAGCCACCACAACAATCAATGCACTTTGCGCGGATTACTTTCATCACTTTTTCAGGGTGCCCTAACTCACGAATATCCTCAACCGATAATTCACTCGGTAGTTTGCCGACCAGATTTCCTGCATCGGACTTGTCTGGGCTTACCTTCAGGTATTTCTTCTGTTTCTCTTGTCTATTCATCAGTTACACCTCATAGTCTTTATCACTGGGGCTGCTCATTGGATTCCCCACAGGACCATTGTTCTCGCCGTAGTACCCATACTCATCAAAACCCTTCAGCCCTGCTCCTGATGCTTCTTTAGGCTTTTCAGCGTTACTCAAGATCATGTCAAGAGCATCCTGTATGTCGGTTCTGGCTGCTGCACAATACAGTATGAACTCTATCCCAATCTCTGTTAGTGAAGACTGAGCTTCATCATTAATGTCAAAGCTGTATGTGGCACTGCCATCCTCATGCTCTACTGTGTCCGTAATTACGATATGTGTCAAGTCATCACTCATCGGTCTCCCCCTTTCAGTGGTCGTACCAGCTATTGATTGCTGCTGCTAAAAGGGCGCAAATCACAATCGTGCCGCCTACAATAATTAGGAGTGGTGCAGTTTCACTCATCGGTTTGTTCCTTTTCGATTAATGTCTTTAAAACTCGTTGCATTCCAGTATAGCTTTGAGGCTTCTCTTGGTTGACCTTATTGATTGCCTCCTCCAGCGCCTCTTCCCTCACCCGCTTGTCGCGGGCCTCAAGTGCGGCTTGGGCGTCGGCAGGGGTGAGGGATCGGATGTGTTCAGCGTAAGCCTCGATAATATGGCTTTCAGGCCCATCCCACTCGGTGATAATTTGGCCTCTTGCGCCGCCGCTGTGTTGGTGCTTTCGAAATCGCTTGTGCCCAGCGTCAGTCACTCTCTCCCTCTTTTCGGCATCCATTTTCGCCGCCTTCTCATAAGCCGCCGCCACAAGAGACAGTGCGTGATCGTAAGGCACCCACTCAATATCACCCTCAAAACGCTTCATACCATCGTGGACGATTGTTTTGCCGCACTTGCTGGTGACTAGCCGCTCCGGCGCTTTCGTGTCAGTCATTGATAGTGTCCTTTCGTGGCGGTGACGTAATGTTCAATCCAGCATTGCGAACAAGGTCCATTTGACCATTCGTCGGCAAGTATCTGGTGCGCTTTGCTTTGCGGCTTTCCTTCGCCACCGCAAAAAGGGCAGTCTGGA
>Ga0209923_1000201_pt1 | contig 12883 bp, 9 predicted proteins | sample SalPon1_A_H2O_MG_FD_185696 | JGI IMG/M metagenome (GOLD analysis project Ga0209923, IMG submission 185696) | Salt pond water microbial communities from South San Francisco under conditions of wetland restoration - Salt Pond MetaG R1_A_H2O_MG... | ecosystem: Environmental > Aquatic > Non-marine... | reverse complement strand
TCCTCGACGATGCGCACCGCCGACTTGCGCGGACCGCGCAGCAGCCCGCCATCGACGCCAGAGAGCCCCACCGCGTCGACGCCAGCAGCCTGCAGCTCGACGGTGATCGCGGTGTTGAGCTGCCCGGGCATCACCATCGTGAACACCTCCATCGTCTCCGCGTCGGTGAACCGGCCGGTCACCCCCGCCGGCGTCTCCACGTACTCGGGCGTCCGTCCCAGCCGCTCGAGCGTCGCATCCACGGCGGTCGACCCGCCGTGGGTCAGCACCGTCGGCGTCCCCGCGGCGACGTGCGCGGCGACGTCGTCGATCACCGCGGTGGCGTCGACGGCCTCCGCCCCACCGAGCTTCACGACGAGCGTGCTCATGGGCTCCCGATGGGGTGGTAGCCGACCTGCTGCAGCCCCGCGGTCTCATCCAGCCCCAGCGCCACGTTCATCGCGTGGACGGCCTGCCCAGCCGAGCCCTTCAGCATGTTGTCGATCGCCGAGAAGACGACGATCCGGCCGTTGCGGGGGTCCCGCGCGAAGCCCACCTCCGCCATGTTGGTGCCCGCGACCGCCTTCGGCTCGGGGTAGCGGTAGACGCCCCCGCCACCGGCGACGATCCGGACGAACGGCTCTGCGGCGTAGCTCTCGCGGTAGGCGCTCCACAGCTGCTTCGTCGAGACGGGTGCGTCGGCGAAGACGTGGCACGTCGCACTCGCCCCGCGGGTCATCTCCACCGCGTGCGCGGTGAACGCCCCCTCGAGGCCGAGGTACGCGGCGATCTCCGCCTCGTGGCGGTGTCCCGTCGCGGCGTACGGGCGGACGACGCCGCCGCGCTCCGGATGCGACGACGCACGGCCGCCGCCTGCGCCCCCCTCGGAGGAGCCCACCTTCACGTCGGCGACGAACCGCGTCGATGCGTCCATGAGCCCCGCATCCACGAGCGGCTTCAGCCCGAGGATCACCGCGGTGGCGTTGCAGCCGCCCGCGGCGATGATGCGTGCGCCGGGCAGCTCCGCGCGGGTGAGCTCGACGAGCCCGTAGGTCGCCTCCGCGAGGTACGACGGGGCGTCGTGGCCGTCGTACCACTCGTCGTACAGCGCGGCGTCGGGCAGCCGGAAGTCCGCCGACAGGTCCACCACCAGCGGTGCGGTGTCGGTGAACGCCTCGATCTGCTGCATCGACACGCCGTGGGGCGTCGCGGTGAACAGCACGTCCACCGCCTCCAGCGCGTCGGGGGCGACGAACCGCAGCTCCAGCTCCCGGAGGTTGGGGTGGACGTACCCCACGGTCTTGCGCTCGAACTGCCGGCTGGTCGCATACGCGAGCTCGAGCTCGGGGTGGCCCGCGATCAGCCGCAGCAGCTCGCCGCCGGTGAAGCCCGACCCACCGACGACGCCGGCGGTGTACGGCGGGCTCATGCGGCGGCCTCCACCACGCGCGTCTCGATCCAGTCGACGACGGCGGCGGGCACGTCGACGTCGACGGTCGCATCGAGCGCCTTGAACTCGACGGTGTGGTTGACCTCGTGGACGAGCGGCCCCGCGTCGGTCTCCATCAGGTCGACGCCCAGCAGCCCCCCGCCGACGGCGTCGGACGCCGCGGCGGCCAGCTCGGCGACCGCCGGTGAGACCGCATAGGGGGTCGTCTCCGCCCCGACGGCGGCGTTCGTGATCCAGTGGTCCCCGCTGCGGGCCATCGCGGCGATGGGCTCACCGTCGGTGACGACCACCCGCAGGTCGCGGTCGGGCTTGTCGACGTACTCCTGCAGGTAGAACACCTTGTGCTCGTAGTGCCCGAGGACGGCCTTGTGCTCGAGGATCGCCTCCGCGGCATCGCGCGAGTCGATCTTCGCCATCAGCCGCCCCCACGAGCCCATCACCGGCTTGAGCACGCACGGGTAGCCGAACGCCTCGATCGCCTCCAGCGCGCTGTCGACGCTGAACGCCACGGAGGTCCGCGGCGTGGGCACCCCCGCCTCCGCGAGCGCGACGGACGTGCGCAGCTTGTCGGCACACACCATCGCGGTCGCCCCGCTGTTGATCACCGGCAGGCCGTACGCCTCACACAGCCGGCTCAGGTAGACCGACCGGCTGGTCGCGAGGCACCGGTCGAGGACGACGTCCACGTCGGCCAGCGCCGCCGGTGGGGTGTGGATGTCGAACTGCTGTCGCCGGACGTCGACCTTCTGCACCGTGTGGCCGCGGTCCCGCAGCTCCCCGAGCAGGAGCTTCTCATCCCGCCGGATGCGGGAGTACAGCAGCCCGACGTCCATCTCACTCGCCCCAGTCTTCCTCGAGCTCCGGTGCCTCCTCGAGCACGACGGGGTCGACGGCGACCACCTCGAGCTCTGCACCGGATGCGGGTGAGTCGACGATCTCGCCGATCTCGACATCCGCGGGGATCTCGATCTCCTCTCCTGTGACCGGGTCTGTCGCGGTCGTGGTCTCAACCATGGCTGCGCTCATGATGCAGATGGCTTAAGCACATCGAAGTTATCCGGATTCGAGACAGGTCTGAACATCTATGTGACACTCAACAGACCGCATATTCCGCATTCCCTCTGAATCTATATCAGATAAATTATGTTTCCTCTCGTGTGGTGAGTGATGCGACCGCCGCCGCTCGCTCGGCCGCGGCGTCCGCGAGCCCCTCCGCACGCGCGGTGTGTGCCGCACGCGCTGTGGTGAGTGCGGCCTCGGCCGCCTCGCGTGCGCGCTCGGTCTCCGCTGGGGCGGGGCCGCCCGGCGAGTCCCGCGCGGCGACCGACGCCGCGGGGTCCAGCGCGGCGGCGACCGCCGCCTCGTCCACGGCGTCCGCGTGCGCGGGTGCGGCCGCCGCCACCGCGTCCATGATCGTCGCCACGTCGGGGTCGTCGGTGGCCGCGGCCACCTCGGCGACGACGTGATGCGCCTCGCGGAAGGGGATGCCCGCCATCGCGAGCGCGTCGGCGACCCCCGTCGCGGTGCTGAAGCCCCCTGCGGCCGCCGCCGCCAGCGCCGCGGTGTCGACGCGCATCGTCGCGACCGCACCCGCGGTGACGTCCACCGCCTCGGTCGCATCGACCGCCGTCCACAGGTGCGGCGTCGCCGCCTGGAGGTCGCGGTTGTACGCCCGCGGCAGCCCCGTGACGATCGCGGCGATCGCGGTCTGCGCCCCCTGGATGCTGCCGGCTGCGGCCCGCACGAGCTCGAGGCTGTCGGGGTTGACCTTCTGGGGCATGATCGACGAGGTCGACGCGTACGCGTCGGCGATGGTGACGTGGCCGCGGCCGGCGGCGCCGACGAGGTCCGCCGCGATGCCCGCGGCGGTCGCGACCGTCTGGCCCATCGCCGCGACGGCCTCGCGCATGAAGTCGCGCGTCGAGACCGCGTCCATGCTGTTGGCACACACCCCATCGAAGCCCAGCAGCGCCGCGGTGCGCGCGCGGTCGATGGGGAAGGGGGTGCCGGCGAACGCCGCCGCGCCCAGCGGGCTGTGGTTGGTGCGGCCGTACGCATCCAGCAGGCGTGCGCGGTCGCGCTCGAGCGCCTGTGCGTACGACAGCGCCCAGTGCGCGAGCGTCGTCGGCTGTGCGGGCTGCAGGTGCGTGTACCCCGGCATCACCGTCTCGGTGTGCTCGGCGGCCACCCCCACGAGCGCCGCACCCAGCTCCGTCGCCGCCGCATGCGTCTGCAGCAGCGCCGCGCGGGTGGCCATCCGCAGGCACGTCGCCACCTCGTCGTTGCGCGAGCGGGCGGTGTGCATGCGGCCGCCGTCGGGGCCGACCGCCTCGATCACCGCGGTCTCGATCGCCTCATGCACGTCCTCGCCGTCGGGCAGCGCCCCGTGGCCCGCCTCGGCGACGTCCGCGAGCGCGGTGAGGATCGCCGCGGCGGTCTCGGTCCCGATGATGCCCGTCTCCGCGAGCATCACCACGTGCGCCTCATCGACGGCGATGTCGGCGTCGAACAGGCGGACGTCGGCGGCGAGCGAGCTGAGGAACGCCCGCGCGGGGCCGCCGCTGAAGCGCGCACCGCGGACCGCCGGGGTGTGCTCGTCCGCCATCGCGGTCACGCCCCGCCGGGGCCGTCCGCGGCCAGGCGGCTCTGGAAGCCGTGGTACTTCGCGACCCCGATCGCATCCTGCTGGGTGATCTCGCCCACCGCGGCGGTGTCGAACGATGCGGCCTCGGGCGCGTACACCGCGTGCGGCGAGTCGCGCGCGACCGGGCGGACGCTCCCGCCGGCGAGCCGCAGGGTGACCGCCCCGGTGACGCGCTGCTGCGTCGCGGCGATGAACCCCTCCAGGCCCGCCATGAGCGGGTGCTCGAGCAGCCCCTCGTACGCCTTCTGCGCCCACGCGGCGTCGACGCTGCGCTTGAAGTCGCGCTCGTCCTTCGTGAGCACGTACTCCTCGAGCGCCGCATGCGCGACCAGGAGGGCGGTGGCGCCGGGATGCTCGTAGTTCTCGCGCACCTTCAGCCCGAGGATGCGGTCCTCCATCATGTCGGTGCGCCCCACGCCGTAGGCGCCGACGGTCGCGTTCAGCTGCTCGATCAGCGCCACCGGCTCGTGGGCGGTGCCGTCGACCGTGGTGGCGGTGCCCGCCTCGAAGCCGATCGTCAGCTCCGTCGGTGCGGCGGCGTCCTCGGGGGCGGTCGTCCACTCGTAGATCCGCTCGGGCGGCACGTGCGTGGGGTCCTCCAGGTGGCCCCCCTCGATCGAGCGGCTCCAGAGGTTCGAGTCGATCGACCAGATGCCCCCGTCGCCCGCCGAGACGGGCAGGTCGTGCTCTGCGGCGTACGCCTGCTCCCACTCGCGGGTGAGCTCGAGGTCGCGGATCGGTGCGATGATCTCCATGTCCGTCGCGCGCCACACCGCCTCGAAGCGCAGCTGGTCGTTCCCCTTGCCCGTACAGCCGTGTGCGAGCGCCGTGCAGTCGGCGGCCGCGGCGGCCTCCGCGATCGCCTCGGCGATCACCGGCCGCGCCATCGCCGTGCCCAGGGGGTAGCCCTGGTAGGTCGCATTCGCCTGCACCGACCGCAGGCACAGCTCCGCGAACGCCTCGGTCGCATCGATGACGGTGAGCTCGATCCCGTGCGCAGCGGCCGTCGCGTGCGCCTCCTCGAACTCGCTGTCGGGCTGGCCGACGTCGACGGTGATCCCCAGCACCTCCTCGTAGCCGTACTCCTCCTCCAGCAGCGAGACGCACACCGTCGTGTCGAGCCCGCCCGAGAAGGCCAGTGCCGCGCGTGTCATGCCCACACTGCAGCCGTCTGGGACATAAATATCACGATGTAGAATACTGAAATAAACACGTAGAGATGCCTATACCTCGGATCTGCGGCATCTGCGGGTCGGGGGAGAATATGTGTGGTGGGCCTAGGGGGCCCGTCGTCGGACGTCCGTCGCGGCCGCTGGGTGGACCGCCGCCGCAGCCTCCAGCGTCGCGTGCATATCTCAGGGGAGTCGCAGCGGTGACAAAACAGTTGTGTCCTGGGCTCAGGAGACCGGCTCGACGGGGTGGCCCGCCTCGGCGGCGGCGTCGATCGCCCCGCCCGCATCGAGCATCGTCCGCAGCACCACCTCGAGCGCATCGGCGGGCACGCGGACCTGCGCCCCGGAGTCCCGCGCCCGCACGGTGACCGTGTCATCCTCGGTGGCCGCGGCGTCGACGGTCACCGCAAGCGGCGTGCCCACCTCGTCCTGCCGGCGGTAGCGCCGGCCGATCGACCCGCCCGCATCGTACGTCACCCGCAGCCCGGCCGCCCGCAGCTCCGCGGCGATCGCCTCCGCCCGCTCGACCAGCGCGGGGGCGTTCGAGACCACGGGGAACACCCCCACCTCCGTGGGCGCGACCGCCGGAGCCAGCCGCAGCACGCTGCGGGGCTCGCCGTCGAGGGTGTCCTCGTCGAACGCGTGCACCAGCAGCGTGTACACCGTCCGGTCGATCCCGAACGACGGCTCGACCACCGCGGGGGTGACCTGCCGGCCGGCGACGGTCTGCTCGGTCTCGGTGACCGACACCGCGGCGGCGTCGACCTCGACGGCCTCGCCGTCGACGGTGACGGTGAGCGTCTCGTCCGCCGCACGGCTGGGGTCGGCCTCGCAGGCGGCCTCGACGGCGGCGGCGACCGCGGGCGCATCGGCGCCGAAGCGCGGCCCCAGCGTGCTCATGTCGACGGCCACCTCGACGACCGCCTCGGTGCGGGGCTCTGCGAGCGGGACGTACATGCTGAACTCCGCATCCGCCGCGGCCCCGTGGTGCTGCAGGTCGTACTGCCCGCGGGCGGCGAAGCCCGCGATCTCGATCCACCCGTCGCCCACCTCCGCCTCCGCATCCCAGCAGTCCGACGCGTAGTGCGCGCGCTCGCCGCTGCGGTGCTGCCGGAAGCGCAGCCGGGTGGGGTCGACGCCGATCTGTGCGTACCACTCCGCCGCCGCGGCGATGTGGTAGGCGATCCACCCGTCGGTGAGCACCCCCTCGGCGATGGCGGCTGCGACCGTCTGCTGCTGCGGCTGGCGTCCCGCCCGCTGGTCCGCGGCCGACCACAGCTGGACGGTGGTGTCGCCCCAGTCGGTCGGCTCGGGGCCGGGGTCGTCCGGGTCGATGAACAGCTCCAGCTCCGCCTGGGTGAACTCGCGGGTGCGGACGATCCCCCGCCGCGGGGAGATCTCGTTGCGGTACGCCCGCCCGATCTGCGTCACGCCGAAGGGCAGCTGCCCGCGGGCGTACTCCTTGAGGCGGGGGAACTCCACGAAGATCGCCTGGGCGGTCTCGGGGCGGAGGTACCCCGGCTCCTGGCTCCCGGGGCCGATCGGCGTCGGGAACATGAGGTTGAACGGCTCGACGGGCTCGCCCGCGAGCGACGCCCCACACGTGGGGCACTCGATCGCCGCATCCGCGATCGCCGCCGCCTGCGCGTCGGGTGCCATGTCCTCCGCATCGTCGGTGTCGGTCGCCGCCTCGATGAGGTGGTCCGCCCGGTGGGCGCTGCCGCAGGCGCCGCAGGTGACCATCGCATCGTCGAAGCCGTCGAGGTGCCCCGACGCCGCGAAGGCCGCCTCGGGCATGATCGTCGGCGCATCCACCTGCAGATGCCCCTCCTGGTCGGCGAAGCGCTCGCGCCAGCGCGCCTCCACGTTCGCCTTCAGCGCCGCCCCCTGTGGCCCGTACGTGTAGAAGCCCGCACCGCCCTCGTAGATCGCACTCGCGCGGAAGTAGAAGCCCCGTCGCCGTGCGAGCTCGGCGACCTGCGGAGCCGGCCCGCCCGTGGCCATCTAGATCGCCCCGAGCAGGTCGATGTCGCGCACCACGCCCGTGATCCGGTCGCCATCGAGCACCGGCAGCTGCTCGATGTCGTGGCTGATCATCGCCTGCGCGACGCTCACGCTGGACGCTGCGGGCGTCGTGCTCGCCACGTCGGTCGTCATGAACTCCGCGACGGGCGCGTCGGGGATCTCCACGTTGCGCGTGGGCACGAACCGGGTGCCGACGACCTTGATGCCCTCCCACATCCAGCTGTCGTCCTGCTCGGCGACGGAGCCGCCGGTCTCGTCCTCCCCCTCGACGACCTCGGCGACGTCGATGATGTCCACCTCGGTGACGATGCCGGTGAGCGCCCCCTCCGCGTCCAGACACACCGCGTACGGCACCGCCGCGAGGAAGATCTCGCGCTCGACGACCGGCAGTGGTGTCTGCTCGTACACCGCGTTCACCTCGCGACCGGCGACCGCACCGACCTCGGCGTCGGCGGTGACCTCCTCGCGGGCGATCGCCCGCACCACATCGGTCACGGTCACGATCCCCACCAGCGTCCCATCGACGACGGGGATGCGACGCTCGTCCTGCTCGCGCATCAGCTCTGCGAGCGCGGTGACCGACGCGTCGGCGCTCACGCTGGGCACATCCCGCATCAGCACGGCCAGCTGGTTCTCCTCGGGGCGGTCGATCAGCTCCTGGCGCGAGACGATCCCGCGGTACGCCTCACCGTCGTCGGTGGGCTTGACCACCGGCACCGACGAGAACCCCTCCTCCTGCAGGTACCGCAGCACATCATCCCGCGTCCCCGGCAGCTCCACGGTCACGAGCTCCGACCGCGGGGTCATCACCTCGTGGACATCCATGGGCGGTGTACCTGAGCGGTCGACATGTACTCTTTGATGGTCCTGTCCCCACCCCGCCGTGGCGCACAGAGACCCTCATCATTCCTCATCTTATAGCGCATGCGTGGTCTATATAGCACTATTAGTTACCATCTGTCCACATCGGTCGGCTCCGACTGGACACATGTCGCGTCAACAGATTTCCACTTCGGAGCCTTTTTATGATGGTGACACGCACTACCATACATGGCATCCAACGCGGCCGCCAGGTCCGATGTGTCAGCAGGTGAGATCGTCGCGTCCGTCGACGGATCCGCGACACACCCCGCGTTCATCATCGCCGACATCACCCGGGACGATGCCTGGGTGGCGATGCCGCTCGATGCGGCGCCACGGCTCTCCGAGTGGGCCTGATCAGAGCCGCTCGCGCAGCGTCTGCGCCGTCTGCGGTCCCACCCCCGGCACGTCCTCGAGGTCCGCCCGCGAGGCCTGCCGGATGTTCTCGACGGACCCGAAGCGCCGCAGCAGCGCCTGCCGCGTCGTCGGCCCCACCCCGGGCACCCCCTCGAGGACGGTCTGCACGTCATCGCGCAGCGTCTGGTGGTACTGCACGGCGAAGCGGTGCGCCTCATCGCGCACGCGCTGCAGCAGGTGCAGGGCGGGGTCGTCATCGGCCAGCCGCAGGGGGCCATCGGGGGTGAACACCTGCTCCTCGCGCTTCGCGAGCGCCACCGCGGGGACCGCCCACCCCGCGGTCTCGGTCGCCTCCACCGCCGCGGCGAGCTGGGTGGGCCCACCGTCGATCAGCAGCAGGTCGGGGTCGGGCCGGTCATCGCGCGGGGCCCGCTGTGCGCGCCATGCGAGCAGCTCGGCGATGTGCCCCACGTCGTCGTTGCCGGGCGACAGCCGCTTGCGGCGGTAGCCCGCGGTGTCGGCCTGCCCGTCGACGAACCACACGTTCGAGCCCACGACCGCCCGCCCCTGTGCGTGGCTCACGTCGAACCCCTCGATGTGTCGCGGCCGCGTGGACCCCAGCACGCTCGCGAGCCGGCCGACCCCATCGACGCGGCGGTCCGACGCGGCGGCGTTCTTCAGCGCGAGCTCGACGAGCTTCGCCTCCCGGCCCACCCCCGGCACCCGCACCGCGACGCCCGCTGCGGTCAGCCAGCGCTCGACGGACCCGTCTGTCGGCGCCTCCGACAGCAGGATCGCATCGGGCAGTTCGCGCTCGGTGTAGTACTGCGTGAGGAACGCCCCGATGACCTCCGCGGCGCCGGCGCCGTCACCGGGCGCATCCAGGCGGTGCCGCGAGCGGTCGACCAGCTGCCCACGCTGGCTGTGCAGCCGTGCCACCGTGGCGGTCGTCCCCTCGATCGACACGCCGATCACGTCCACCGCCCGCTCATCCTCCCGGGAGCTGACGGCCTCCGCGCCCCCGCCGTGGAACCCCCCGACGACCGCGAGCCGGTCGCGCAGATGCGCCGCGCGCTCGAAGCGCTGTGTGTCGGCGGCGGTCTCCATCGCCGCGGTCATCGGTCCCGCGAGCACGCCGGTCTCGCCCGCGAAGAAGCGCTCGGCGTCGGCGACCCGCTCGCGGTAGGTCGCCGCGTCGACCTCGCCGGTGCACGGCGCGCTGCACAGGCCCATGTCGTAGTCGAGACAGGGCCGCGCGCGGCCGGCGTACTTGTGGTCCGAGCAGCCGCGCAGCCCGAACGTCTCGCGGACGGCCTTGATCACCGTCTCGACCTCGCCCTTGTTGGTGTACGGGCCGAAGACGGTCGCGGTGTCGTCGGGGTCGCGCGTCGCCTCGATGCGGGGGACCTCATGGTCGGTGAACTGCACCAGCGGGTAGGACTTGTCGTCCTTCAGGCGGACGTTGTACCGCGGCTGGTGGCGCTTGATGAGGTTCGCCTCCAGCAGCAGCGCCTGCGTCTCGGTGTCGGTGACCGCGGTCTCGATCGCCTCGGCGTCGGCGACCATCTGCGCGACCCGCTGGCTCGCGGGGTCGGCGTACGAGCGCACCCGGTCGCGCACGACGACCGCCTTGCCGATGTAGATGGGGCGGTCGCCGGCGAGGAACTGGTAGACACCGGGGGCTCGGGGGAGGGCTGCTGCGCGCTCGCGCACCGCCGCCGCGTCCATGCGGCGCGTCGGTGCCCGACGGGTATCAACGCACCGCGGTGCACGCCGTGGGGGAGGCTCCCGGTCGGTCCGTGCACGCGCTGACCGCGCCCTGACCCGAGGCACACCCCGGCGCGACCGACCGGTGGTGCATGCTTTTTTACTCACGGTCGGATGGCCAGGCATGCACGACGATCTGCCAGACGGCGCCGACCCCACCACCGGGCGGCGAGACGGAGCGGCACGCCTCCCCTCGCGCGGGGACCGCCGATGACCGACGACGCACCGGCGGTCGACGCGCTGCTGTTCGACATGTTCGGCACGGTCGTGGACTGGCGGGGTGGCTTCCTCCGCGACGGCCCCGCGATCGGTGCGGCCGCGGGTGTCGACGTCGACTGGGGCAGCTTCGCCGATGCGTGGCGCGAGGAGTACCGCCCGGCGCTCGACCGGGTGCGGCGTGGGGAGGTGCCCTGGCGGAACCTGGACTCCCTGCAGGCGGAGTCACTGGAGGCGCTGATCGACCGCTTCGGGCTCGAGGGGCTCTCGGAGGCAGACGTCGATCGCCTGCACCACATCTGGCACCGGCTCGACCCCTGGCCGGACTCGATCCCCGGTCTCCGTCGGCTCAAGCCGCACCACATCATCGCCCCCCTCTCGAACGGCCACGTCCGGCTGCTCACGAACGTGGCCAAGCGCGCGGGCATCCCGTGGGACCTGATCCTCTCCGCGGAGCTGTCCAGGCACTACAAGCCCGATGCGCAGGCGTATCTGACCGCACTCGAGCTGCTCGATCTGGAGCCGTCATCGGTGATGATGGTCGCAGCCCACGAGTACGACCTCGAGGCCAGCCGGGAGTTCGGCCTGCGGACCGCGTACATCCATCGCCCCTACGAGTGGGGCCCCGAGGCTGCGGCGTCCGTCGAGCGCCCCGATGAGGGGGCGTACGACGTGGTCGTCGACAGCCTCGTCGAGCTCGCCGACGCGGTGGGTGCCCCACCGATCGCCTGAGGGACACGCAGGTCGGCGCATCGCGCGGTCGGGGGGACACCATCGCGCCGGAGCCTGCGACACCGCGGTGCTCAGGCGGTGGGGAACTCGACGCCCGCCTCCGCGAGCACCGCGGCGAACGCCTCGGGGTCGACGATGGGGACGTCCGCCGCCTCGGCTGCCTCCTGCTTGCTCGCGCCGGGGTCCGCGCCGATGACGAGGTAGTCGGTGTTGCCCGAGACGCTGGAGGTGACGCGGCCGCCGTGGCCCTCGACGATCGCTGCGGCGTCTGCGCGGCTCACCGCGAGCCGCCCGGTGAACACCACCGTGAGGTCGGCGAGCGCCTCCCCCGTCTGCGGGTCCGGCGCGACGGGGTCGACCCCCTCCGCCCGCAGTGCGGCGAGCTCGCGGCGGTTCTGGCTGTTGCGCAGGAACGCGTCGATCGCCTCGGCGACGATCGCGCCCACCTCATCGACGCCGGTGAGGTCCTCGACCGTCGCGGCGATCAGCGCGTCCACCGAGCCGAACGCCACCGCGAGGTTGCGGGCGATCGTCGGGCCCACCTCGGGGATGCCGAGGGCGACGAGGAACCGCTCCAGCGGCGGCTCACGGGTCGCGTCGATCGCGGCGATGAGGTTCTGTGCGCTGGTGGTGCCCCACCCCTCCAGCGGCGCCAGCGCGTCGACCTCCAGGCGGTACAGGTCCGCGAGCTCGCCGATGAGCCCCGCCGCCGTGAGCTGCTCGACGCGCTCGACCCCCAGCCCCTCGATGTCGAGCGCATCGCGGCTGCCGTAGTGGACGACCGTCTGGACGAGCTGTGCCCGACACCGCAGCCCACCGGTGCAGTACGCGAGGGGGCCATCGCGCCGCACCGGCGACTCGCACACCGGACACCGCTCGGGGAAGCGGAACGGCGCGGCCGACCGCGCGTCGACCACCGCGGCGACCTCCGGGATGACGTCCCCCGCACGCCGCACCCGGACGCGGTCACCGACGCCGATGCCCAGGCGCTCGACCTCCTCGGGGTTGTGCAGCGATGCGCGCGAGACGGTGACGCCGCTGACGTCGACGGGCTCCAGCAGTGCGACCGGCGTGAGCCGGCCCGTCCGGCCCACCTGGACGACGATGTCCTCGACGCGGGTCTCCTCGGTGCGCGCGGGGAACTTGTACGCGAACGCCCACCGCACCGCCCGTGCGGTCGCCCCGAGCGCCTCGCGCTGGGCGCGCTCGTCCACCTTGATGACGGTCCCGTCGATCTCATAGCCCAGCCCCTCGCGGTCGGCGAGCAGCCCATCCCGGAAGGCGATCGCATCATCGATCTGCTCGACGCGCGCGGTCCGCTCGGCGACGGCGAAGCCCCACCCCCGCAGCGCGGCGAGCGTCGCCGTCTGCGTCGCCGGCAGCGCGCTCGCATCGAGGATGTCGTACGCGAAGCAGGACAGCGGTCGCTCGCGCACCTCGGTGGGGTCGAGCCGTCGCAGCGCCCCGGCGGCGGCGTTGCGGGGGTTCGCGAAGGGGTCCTCGCCCGCCTCGATGCGCTCGCGGTTGTACGCGGTGAACGCCGCGATCGGCATGTACACCTCCCCGCGGACGGCGAGGGTCGCCGGCGGGTCGCCGCTGAGGCGCAGCGGCACCGTCGGGATCGTCTGCACCTGCGGGGTGACGAGGTCGCCCGTCTCGCCGTCGCCACGGGTTGCCGCG
>Ga0209923_1000194_pt1 | contig 13150 bp, 8 predicted proteins | sample SalPon1_A_H2O_MG_FD_185696 | JGI IMG/M metagenome (GOLD analysis project Ga0209923, IMG submission 185696) | Salt pond water microbial communities from South San Francisco under conditions of wetland restoration - Salt Pond MetaG R1_A_H2O_MG... | ecosystem: Environmental > Aquatic > Non-marine... | reverse complement strand
AATTTTATTACAAACCTAATATCAGGTCTTATAGCATACTCGTTTTTTGATAAAAAACCAGCTATTAGATATCAAAATGCTCTAAATACCAACCAGATAACTATTTTCGATTAATCGAACTCAGGTTAAAAGTAAGGATGATGCAAGTTTCTTTGGGTTTGATGGTGGTGGAAAAGCAAGGCTGTATTCTTATAAAAATGAACCGATCTTTGCCATTCTTAAAAAGGAAGATGAAAAGATCAAAGCCATCATTGCCATTCATCCCGATATCAAAACGAACAAATGGTCGATCTATGAAATAACGGCTAAAAGTTGGCAATTTATTTTCGACGCCCGTTTAGACGAAATAAGCGGCGATGAACGTTCGCAATTCCTGATCATCCGATAATACCTTAGAAAGAACCTATTTTGCTTTTATAAGAAAAGCTATCGGCAGAAAGAGAAAGCACGATGTTTACTGCTTTTAATCCGGGATCATTTGTTTTAATTCGGATAAGGTATTGGCTTCCTCGATCGGTTTATCGGTTCGCCAGCGCTGAATTCTGGGAAAGCGGGTCGCAACACCACTTTTATGGCGCTTGGAATAAGCAATTCCTTCAAAGGCAATCTCAAAAACATGATGTGGTGTTACGCTTCTGATCGGACCAAACTTATCGATGGTGTTCTTTTTGATCCAGGCATCCATTTGTCTAAATTCCTTGTCGGTCAAGCCGGAATATGCCTTTGCAAAGGTGATCAAATTCTGTTTATCCTCATCCCAAACGGCAAAAGTGTAATCTGTAAACAAGTTGCTTCTACGGCCGTGACCGCGCATCGCGTAGATCAACACCGCATCAATGGTCAGCGGATCGGACTTCCATTTCCACCAATCTCCTTTTTTTCGTCCCACGCGATAAACGCCGTCTTTTTTCTTGACCATCAATCCTTCTGACCGGAATTCCCGCGCTCTGGCTCTTTCTTTTGCTGCCGATGACCAATCCGGATAGCTATAAACTTGAGTTAGATGTAAGATATTTGTTGATCGCAAGGCTTCCTGCACTTTTTTTTCCAGCCGATGCCTTCGTTCTTCAAAGGGAACTTTACGAATATCTTGTCCATCATCTTCTAAGATATCATAGGTCTTGAAGATCACCGGAACATCTTTCAGCAGTTTTTTAGATACCTTTTTCCTTCCGATTCGTTGTTGTAGATCTTTGAAACTGCCTAATTCTCCACCGGGAAAAGGAAGTATTTCGCCGTCTAAAACCGTTCCATTCGGCAATTTTTCTTTCAATTGGTGTAATTCAGGATATCGATCGGTTACTAGTTCTTCGCCGCGGCTCCAGATGAAAATTTCGTCATCGCGAATGATTATCTGTGCGCGAATACCATCCCATTTGTGCTCAAAATAATAATCCGCTGCTTTTTCCTCTTGCGTACTGTCTTCTATGGCATAGGCCAGATAAAACGGATAAGGTCTGGACAGCGACGCCTGATCATCAGGTGCTAAGATAAGTTGGTTAAAACTTATTTCAGCCGGTTTCCAGTCGCCCATTAATTTAAAGGCTAAGACATCTTCTTCGATATCCGTTGCTTGCGATAAAGCTCTGGTCATCAGTTTTTGGCTTACGCCAATTCTGAAACCGCCGGTAATGAGCTTAGTAAACACAAATCGCTCGTAATAATCCAGTCTATCCCACATGTTAAGCATGTACTTTTTTTTATCAGCTTCTTCATAAGGTTTAAGATCGATGATATCCTGAATAATTTGAGAAAGCGACTGCTGATTTTCTTTTTGATGATCCGGTAATACCAGCGCAACGGTTTCTGCCAGGTCACCTACAATGTGATAGGATTCTTCAAACAGCCATAAGGGAATTTCCGCTTTTTCTGCCGCCCAATGCCTGATCTGTGTGCTGTTGACCGGTCTCGGTGGCCGGCGATGCGATAAGATAGCGATCGTCCATACTTTATCCGCATCCGTTGCTTTATTAAAATAATCAGCCAGCGCATTGACCTTGACGCTTGTTTTGTTGGAATGGTCTATCGTAGCGATAAGATGGGCAAATTGCTTCATAAGGCTAAATTATAATTTAAGTACCATCATCCTGTTCAATGTCTTGTTTTTTATCAATATTTAAACGATCCGGTGGTTGTTTTTCATAGTGCGAAGTTGCCAGCCTAACGGACGGAAGGCGAATTCCGCATAGCCGTTAGCTCACAGCTGAGGTGATTTTTTCTTATTAGGTTCGCAAAGCTTATGATCGAACAGCTGAGGTTACATCGATATACTCCTACAGATCAGTTGATCTCTTATCAATTTTTAAATATATGGCACTTTACTAGCGTGATACTGTTTTTTATTATCGATTATTTGATGACAATATCAAACTATTTAAAAACCCCTGGCAACTAAAGGTCCGCTGACCTTAATGTTGGCATGGATGGTTATAGCTTTATCTTCAACCATGGTTTCAGGTTGTGAGCTTTTTGATCTTTTAAAATGACCGTCTCAGAGGTCGCATTTCGTAATAAGTGCCATTCGTTTTAAAAAAAGGACCCTGAATGATAGAAGTTAACTAAGTTCTAAAAGGATTTTTGAGGGATATTCTTCATTATCTTTGCAACGATGAGCCAACAAGACATTCAAGCCTTTTATGCTGATCATCCGCAACTAATGGCTATTACTGCTAACATTAAGGACAAGCAGCCACATCCTTATTTGCTCAATGGCATGGTAGGTAGTGCAAAATCACTGTTAATCACTGAACTTTTTAACCAAACCGATCTTCCGTTCATGGTTATTATGGAAGATAAAGAACAGGCAGCTTACTACCTGAACGACCTGGAACGCTTGATAGGCGATAAAGATGTCTTATTCTATCCGGGAAGTTACAGGCGACCGTATCAAATAGAAGAAACCGACAATGCGAACGTGTTGCTCCGCGCTGAGGTCCTTAACCGGATCAACTCCAGAAAGAAGCCCTCAGTCATTTTGACCTATCCGGAAGCACTTTCTGAAAAGGTGATCACTAAAAAAGAGCTTAACAAAAGTATCTTAGAACTAAAAGTAGGTCAGGAGATCGATAGTGAATTTATCAATGAAGCCTTATTTGAATACCATTTTGAACGGGTTGATTTTGTAACCGAACCCGGCGAATTTTCGGTTCGTGGCGGTATTATCGATGTGTTCTCCTTCAGCCATGATCATCCGTTTAGGATAGAGTTCTTTGGCGATGAAGTGGAAAGTTTGCGCACCTTTGATATCGAGTCGCAACTCTCCGTAGAGAAAAAGAAAAAGATCAGCATCATGCCTAATGTAGAAGGCAAACTTGTAGATGAAAAAAGGGTTTCTTTCTTGGAATACATTCCCAACAAAACTGTTGTCTTTATAGAAGATCTTCATCTAATGAGCGACAAACTGGGTGAAATGTTCGAAAAGGCCGGATCGGCTTTTGATGAGCTCAGTAAAGATATCAAACATCAACGACCGGAAGACCTTTTTTGTAATGCGCAGCTAGTAAAAGATCAACTGGAAGATTACAAGCGCTTCTTCTTCAAATCCTCAGCAAGTTCATCATTTCCCTTCTTCAAAGAATATCAATTTAATATCATTCCGCAGCCATCGTTCAACAAGAACTTTGAGCTGATCATGGAAAACCTACAGGAAAATCACGAGGAAGGTTTTACGAATCATATCTGTTGTTCCAGTGAAAAACAAGTCAAACGCTTCCACGATATTTTCCAGGAACAAAAACAAACCGTACATTATAAGACCCGTTTGATCAATTTGCATCAGGGATTCATCGATCGGGATGTGAAATTGGCCTGTTATACCGATCATCAATTGTTCGACCGTTACCACCGTTTTCATCTTAAGAACGGCTATGCTAAAAAGCAGGCGATCACCTTAAAGGAATTGACCGGTCTTAATGTAGGCGATTATGTGACCCATATTGATCACGGTATCGGGAAGTTCGGCGGATTACAAAAGATCGATAACGATGGTAATAAACAAGAAGCCGTAAAATTGATCTATGGCGAGCGCGATGTGCTTTATCTTAGCATTCACTCGCTACATAAAATATCTAAATACAGCGGTAAAGATGCTAAGGTGCCTAAAATCTATAAGTTAGGTAGCAAAGCCTGGAAAAACCTTAAGAAAAAGACCAAGACACGTGTGAAGAAGATCGCTTTTGATCTAATCAAACTTTACGCGAAGCGCAAGATGAATAAAGGCTTTGCTTATGCGCCGGACTCTTATTTACAACATGAGCTGGAAGCTTCGTTTCTATATGAAGATACGCCGGACCAGAGTAGCGCTACAAAAGCAGTAAAAGAAGACATGGAAAGCGAACAACCTATGGACCGTCTGGTATGTGGCGATGTAGGTTTTGGAAAAACAGAAGTGGCGATAAGAGCAGCTTTTAAAGCTGTTGATAACGGCAAACAAGTCGCTGTCCTGGTGCCAACGACCATTCTAGCCTTCCAGCATAATAATACGTTTAGAAAACGCTTAAAGGACTTTCCGGTGAGTGTTGATTATCTCAACCGATTTAGAACTGCTAAAGAAAGAAGGAATGTTTTAGAAGGCTTAAAAAGCGGAGCGGTAGATATCGTTATCGGTACGCACCAACTGGTGAATAAAAATGTTGCGTTTAAAGAATTAGGTTTGCTCATCATAGATGAAGAACAGAAGTTTGGCGTTAGCGTTAAAGACAAGCTTAAAACCATTAAGGCAAATGTGGATACTTTAACGCTCACGGCAACGCCTATTCCGCGAACCTTACAATTTAGTCTGATGGCAGCCAGAGATCTATCAACTATTAAGACGCCACCGCCAAATCGATATCCTATAGAAACGCAGCTGATCCGCTTCTCTGAGGAAGTTATCCGCGATGCGGTATCCTACGAAATAGAGCGCGGTGGTCAGGTTTTCTTTATCAATAACCGCGTAGAAAACATTGAGGAAGTCGCCGGATTCTTACAACGTATTGTTCCGGATGCCAGTATAGGTATCGGTCATGGGCAAATGGACGGCAAAAAGCTGGAAAGCCTGATGCTGAAATTCATCGATAATGAATATGATATCCTGGTCTCGACCACGATCATTGAAAACGGCTTAGATGTAACTAACGCTAATACGATCTTTATTAATGATGCGCAGAACTTTGGGATATCAGACCTCCATCAAATGCGCGGTCGCGTGGGAAGAAGTAACAAAAAGGCCTTTTGCTACATGATCACGCCTCCTATGAGCGTTGTTCGCGACGATGCACGCAAAAGACTACAAGCTATTGAGCAGTTCTCAGACCTGGGAAGTGGTATCAACATCGCGATGAAAGATCTGGAGATCCGTGGCGCCGGCGATATTTTAGGTGGCGAACAGAGCGGTTTTATAAACGAGATAGGCTTTGATGCCTATCAAAAGATCCTTAATGAAGCGATAGACGAGCTTAAAGAAAATGAGTTTCAGGATGTTTATCATCAGAAAGAATATGAAGATGAAAACTTTGTCAGGGAACCACAGATAGATACTGATCTTAGCTTGCTTTTCCCGGATGATTACGTGAACAATATCACGGAAAGGTTAAACTTATACACCAGACTGAACGAGCTGGAAAATGAACAACAATTAGCTGAATTTAAAAATGAACTCCAGGACAGATTTGGCGACCTACCATCGCAAGCTGAAGATCTTTTGAAAACTGTTGAGCTTAAATGGATGGCCAAAGACATCGGCGTGGAAAAGATCGTCTTAAAGAACCACAAGCTCATCGGATACTTTATTGCCGATCAGGAATCGCGTTTTTATAAAAGCCGTGCCTTCACCCATATCTTACAGATCGTTCAGGAAAATCCGCAATTAGGGGAAATGAAACAAAAGGAAACACGTAATGGTCTAAGACTTTTGATGTCCTTTAAAGCTACTGATAGTATAGAAAAAGCCGTAAAAAAATTAAGTAAACTTCAATTACCTAAAAAAGAAGTGCCCGTAGAACAAGAAATCACAAAATAATGACCACAAGATCCTATTACAAAGATTTTGATATCCGCTGGAGCGATATTGACGCGAATAGACATTTAGCTAATTCAGCCTATCTCGATTATATGAGCCATACCAGAATGGCCTTTCTCATCGAGCAGGGATTTACGCAAAAAACGCTAATTCAGCACAACCTAGGACCTATCGTGTTTTTTGAACACCTTTATTATTTTAAGGAACTATTGCCTGAAGATAGAGCTCGCGTTTATTTACAGCTTAAAGGCCTGTCAGAAGACGGGATGTTCTTTTCTTTTGAGCATAATATCTATAATCAGGATGGCAAGCATTGCGCACAATGTGAAATGATGGGAAGCTGGATCGATCTTAAAACCCGAAAGTTGACTGCTTTACCCGATGATCTACGCAGCTTGATGGAAAAATTAGAAAAAACCAATGATTTTAAAGTTCTGACGAAAGAAGATACGCGGAAGTTTGGGAAAAAGCCTGAGGATGTGAAGTTTCAATGAGTAGACATATGAGGTTTATTTACTAATTGTCATAAAACTAATTATTTTTTTTTACAATGATTTGATTCTCTGTATCATAATAGTAGTTTACTATTTCACCCGTATTGAATAATCCTATGGCTCGATCAATAATGCTAAAAGGAACAACAAACCATTCTTTAGGTGTTATCCTATTTTTATGACTATCATAGATATCAATCTGAAGTTGTGCTGGTTTAAAAAAGCGATGCAGTAGATTTTCTAATTTTTGAGTATTTACATTTAAACATTTAAATGTACTTACAACTTCAACATCAGCATATAAATAAGTAGCTTCTTTACTGGCATTGATCAATCTTTTCTGGACTGGTACAGTTGAAAAACCTATTTTATATAAATTTTTGATGTTTTTAATTTCAGGATTGTGAGACTTTGATTTTAAAACATAAATCCATCCTGATTCTTCATCATCATTTTCTAGTTGCTCTGCATTGGTGAATAATTCATTTTCACTGTCTTTTTCTAAATCGGTTACAATTCTACCATCTTTGTATAATTGTTTGCCTAATGACCTATGAAACATATTACTGTAGGTGCAATTATCGAATACTGTTCTTGTTCTTACATCCTTTCTTGTCCTAGCACCAAATTCTCTTTCTGATTCTGAAATATCACCTATTTCTAAATAACACAAAACACCATTCAATATATAGAATTTACCTTCAATAAGATTCTTTTCTACGTTTTTAAATGGCTTTAGACTTCTTAATCCTAATTTTATTTCTTTGTGAACCTTTTTGAAAAGCTTATCATAAGGCTCGAATTCTTTTTCTGATAACGGTTTTCGTTGAGCTACAAAATCTGATTCTTTTCTTTCTTTTGGTGTGTGTTTAAAATCAAAGATGCTTTCGTCTACTTCATCATTGCCTAAAATCTCTAGATCATCTCTCAGAATATCATCTATAGACTCAGGTTTTTTAGGTACAAATAGTAAATTATGCCTGTCTGCTTCCTTTAAGGCAATTTTTTTTTTTTCGTTCTCTCTAAAGCCTTTCAACCTTAAATATAAGCGCATTTCGGTGATACCATTATCCTGACGAGGTTCACGCTTATTTTCGTCGATGAAATTATTGATTTCTTCAAAGGATTCTGTCAAACGTGTATCTGATGTTTTAGCTTGACTAGGAGGTTTATTATCATCTAAAATCCCTAAATCGTCATCCTCCAAAATATCCTCTATGCTTAATTTCTTTTTAGGCATTTTTGCTTCGTTTACGTTTTAATTCTTTGATAAAAATAACAGCCTCAGCCATTCTTTTTTCTTTTGGGTCTAGTGATTTTATATCAGGATTTTTACCTGTTTTTTGCACCCAAGCTTTTATCTTTGGCCACAAAATTACAGCTTCTTCTTCAGTCATTTGAATCCTTGACGCATCGATGGTTTCCTGGATGGTTCTTAGCATTTTTGTGGTTACCGATTTAGATAATATCTCAAAGGCTTTTTGAAATGGGTTAATACTGTCTATCAAATCGATATGTATATCATCAATATTGACAAAGGTATCAGCCATTTTGATAAATTTTCTGTCGCCTTGTTCTTCAATAGTTCCATTTTTAACTACTGAATCTACTACGATATGTTGCCTTACTTCGTCTACTTCTTCATCTGATAACTCTGGATAGGTTTCTTTGATGATCTTTGGTATTAAAACTTGATTGATGACCTCTGGTTCTAAGCTTTCATTTGGCATAGCCTTTAGCATGTCATTATCTTGAAGAATTTTAGCTTTTAAATCATTTAAATCAGATTCTATTATCTGTGAAACTTTAGCGGTTGAAGGTTCTCTGAAGCCGCGAATATGAATCGTATTTTCATCTTCATTAGCTTGGTTTACTGAATTATTTCCATCTTCATATTCATTTTCACCTTCTTCGTCGTATTTAGCTTTAAATTTAAAATTAGGTGCTAAAACTTGTTCCATTAATAGTGAAGCTGTAATGGCCTTCAGCATGTTGTTTACAGATAGTTTTACTTCATCGTCCTGAGCATCGGGTTGTGCTATCAGATTAGTAAATTGTGCATGCGTCTTATTTTCAGTATCTCGGGTTGCTCTCCCAATAATTTGAATAATTTCAGTTAGCGATCCCCTGTAACCAACGGTTAAAGCTTGTTCGCAATATGGCCAATCGAAACCTTCTTTTGCCATACCTAAAGCAATGATGATGTCAATTTCATCTGGAGAATTAATGTTTCTTAAATAGTTTTGAATCTTATCTCTTGCTTTCTGATCGTCGTTAACTAAATCAGCGAATTTGATAAGCTTCCCTGTTTTATCTGACTTTACATAAAGCACGCCAGTTTCTGGGTCTTGGTATTCTAAATCGCCTATGCTTTCTATTATCTTACCGACTTCTTCGTATTTTTCTTTGGTGGATTCACCTGAATTCACACTAGGGATATGAACAATGGTTTTCTTATTTTCATCTAAAACCTCTTGAATAGCAGAAGTGTATTTACGTTGGTAAAAATGATAACCTATCCCTAATGATTTTAAATGCTCGTAACCATTAAGTTGTTCATAATAATCATATTTTACTTTTATAAACTGCGCTTCTACTTCGGGTAACAAAATAGGTATGCTGTCTCCTCTAAAATAAGATCCTGTCATCGCTACAATATGAGCTGTGGAGTTTTTCATTATATAATGAAGCACTTCCCCTAAACGATTTGTGCCTTCGGCTGAAACGTGGTGAAATTCATCTATGGCAATTACCGTATTATTGAATTCCTTTTCTTCAATAGCATCAAAAGCAAAACGAAGTGTAGCATGCGTACAAATTAAAATTTGTTCTTTGCTATTCATGAAGTTGATGAACACATCTACTTTTGATTTTTCACTTCCTGGCGTACACAGGTTATATTTAGGATTAGGATTCCAATCTTCAAAAAAACCAAACCTTTTAAGTTGAGTTGGCGCAAAAGAACTTCCAATTGAACGTTCTGGAACAGCTACAATAACTTTTTTTAAGCCTTGATTTCTCAATTTATCTAAACCAATAAACATTAAGGCTCTGGATTTACCCGATGCCGGTGGTGCTTTGATTAATAGGTATTGAGCAGTGCGAGCTTCATAAGCACGTTCCTGCATCTCACGCATACCCATTGCATTAGTTTTCTTACTTTTTCCTGTTTGTTTGTATTTTACATTGACTAAGTCTGGCATGGCTTTTATTTCGGTTTATTTTTAATAAAAAAATAAGGATAATTATATGATGTTCTGATATACAGAGTTTTGTGTGTTTTTATTTTCTGTTTTATTTTTTATTTATTTTTTTTTGGACATCTAAACTCGCCTATGTCTCGTCTAAATCCCGTCTAAGTTTATAAAGACCTTTGTAAACTAAACTAAGTACCCATCAATATATTCATCTGGGTAAACGATTTTATAATCTCTAAAGTTGATTTTATCAAACTTTAATAAGCAAATTTGTATTTCTGGTTTGTAAGGCAGGTACTGAAAAGGCTTGTTTGGTTCAAATATAATCCTGTAATTTGGTTGATAATCTTTTGACTTTGAATTTATGCCATAAGCTCTAACCACTTTGTATTCTAGAAAGAGATTATTCTCTTTCATGAATTCTAACACCCTACTTACTGTGGTTTTTCTAGTAATCAAGCCTTTACTTTTCATGAAATCAACACTATCACCAAAATCCATTAAATGCCTGGTATTACCTACCAAATCGAAACAATTTGTGTCATTTAAATCCACAATGGCTTCACATATAATATAGGTGTTTGCACAATGTGATCTATCCCACCAATGAGCATTCTCAATAAAGTAATCCCAAAAATAATAGCCGTCTCCAAGCCATGAGTTTTCCCATCTACAAAGGAAAGGACCGTCCCTTTCTATTTCGTCAGGATTTTCTTTGTCTTTAAGTGTTTGATAAATTTTGTTTTTTTTCAAACTACTACTCTTTTATAACTTTAGTGTTTTCTTTAAGTGGTTTTTCTAATGCAGACAAATTTAAAGTAGGAAGCATGATTTGTGGGATATTGGCTTGATTTGTAACCATACTTACATAGGCACGCATGTAAGGAAACAAAATAGCTATGCTATTTCTATAGAAAAACTCTGGAACATCATCAATACTTTTTATATCTTGGAATTTAAAAACACCTATACACTCAACTTGTACAAAAGGTGTTGTATCTTTTTCTTTTGAAGAAAAAGCTGAAAAAATAAAAGTTAAGGCATATTTTTTTTCACTTTCTATAAACTCACCACTTGGGTTGAAATCTACGAATAAGTCATCGCTAGTGCGTTGATTCATGTTAATATGAACTTCATTGAAGTAATATTTTTCTATTGAGAAACTTGCTCTTTTAGTATGTTCCATATATTAAATTTTATAATAAAAAAAATCCGAACTAAAGTTCGGATTTTCAAAGTTATTAATCAAATTTTCTGATGGTAAATTATCTTGTAATTTACCGACATCTATTAATTGTTTAGATACTTCTATAAAGGTTTCAACGTTTGGGCTATCAATTTCATCATATTTTTTAGCTTTTTCCCAATCTTCCTTTACTTGTTCTGGTGATGTATTATCGAAATACATCTTCAATCTTTCAAGTATAGTTTCCATTGTTGTTATTTTTTTGAGCTTAGCTCGAGATGCAAATGTAGCATATAATGCTAGTTTAACAAAAGATTTAAATATTATTTAAGCTTCACGACACCTTGCTTATTACTACACAAACCTTGCTTAATATACGCAAAATGCTGCAAAACAACATTTTATATTATTAAACGTCACCTTGCTTATTTTTAAATTTATCTTGCTTAATCATATTTAATTCATATTTCACAGAGGGACATTCATGTCCCCCTGTGCTATTTTACCTTCTTCTTCCTACTCTTTTTCTGTTTAGCAAACAAAGTATCTTTAGCCACCATCTTTTCATATTCCTTAAATAAATACTCTAAACGTTGGGTGTCGTTATCGAAAGGTTGTAGGCGGTAGCAACGCTCTACGGCTTCGTCCAGGTCTTTATGGGCTTGGCGTAAACCTGCCGGCATTTTATCCGGGTCATATAATTCAGACATCGTTTTCTCGGGATGCTTTTCGCGTTCTTCTAAGACCGCAAATACATTTTCTTCGATATTGGCTTTTTTGACTTTGCTGATGTCTGGGAAGGGGAAAGTGTTGTAACAGATTTTAGCTGAATAGCGCAATCGTGTTTCTAATTGGCCACCAACAGCCCTTATCCAAGTCATGTGCATTTTTGAAGATATAACGCCAAAAATCCATGGTTCGGCATCATAGATTGTTTGAACACTATTTAATGAAATATATTTAGAATCGAAAAAACCACAAGGCATATAATCTCTTCTTTCCGATGATGTACATGGCACAATAATTTGAGACACTAAGGGTTCATTCATATATCTAAATTGATGTGATCTAACTGCTAAAGTTCTTGCGACTTCACCACCATTAATTCTAAAATCATAAACTTTTTTTATACTTTCGCTTATTATTTTACTATTTAAGGCTTCCTTTTTATCGTCGTTTTCAATCCAAAAACAATACCTATTTACGCCTTGTAAAAATTCTGCACCACCTATAACAGGTCTTATAAATTTTGATGCAATATTATCTTCCCTATACTTCAAATAATCTTCTTCTAAAAATCTTAAATGACCACCTTCTAATGGCATGTTACCATAAGTCATAACTGGAAAGTTACTTATTGGTTTATTTACACCTTCTACAATTATATCTTTAGAATCAACAAGATATGAATTTATGTTATTGGCATTTTGCTTGGTGTCATCTATAAATAAAATTTTTTCTTGTTTAGAGATATTTCTTAAGTTAATAATCACAACTGTAACAACTGCGTTACTTTTAGCACTATTAGACCATTTAAATGACTGATAAGCAAAACCAATTTCAACATTACTTAATAAAATATTAGGCCATGTTTTAGCTACTAAATCACCTTGACAAATAGAATTAGTAGATACGAAAGCTAGTTCAGCATATGCATTTCTAACATAATTCGCACCTTTATAAAACCAAGCTGTGACATAATCTAAACTTTTATAATTTTTTTTAAACAAAGCCTTTAAATCTTCTTTTTGGTCTTTATCCTGATTACGCGAACCTAAATAAGGTGGATTCCCCAACAGATAAATTTCATCTTCTTTTGTTTTAGGGCAAACTTCTTCCCAATCGACTCGGGTGGCGTTGGCGTGGGCAATGTTGCCTGAAGCTTTTAAGGGTAAAATGGGTTTGGATTGGCCTTGTGTTAACTGGGCTTCAAAGTATTTGTTCATTTGGTGTTCTGCCAGCCACAAAGAGAGTTTGGCTATCTCGTGGGCAAAGTCGTCTATCTCTATGCCATAAAATTGGGTGAGTTGTATTTCAGAATAAATAAAACTTTGTTGGGGTTCGGTGTCTAGTATGGCTTGCCATATTTCAATTTCGAGTTTACGTAATTCTTTATAGGCAATAATGAGGAAATTACCACTCCCACAGGCAGGGTCGAATATTTTGAGTTGGCTTATGCGTTTGAGTAAAGCTCTTAGTTTTTTGGAGTTGCCCTTTGCTTTTTCGAGTTCTTCATACATTTCATCCAGAAACAAAGGTTTTATGACCTTCATGA
>Ga0209923_1000193_pt1 | contig 13194 bp, 7 predicted proteins | sample SalPon1_A_H2O_MG_FD_185696 | JGI IMG/M metagenome (GOLD analysis project Ga0209923, IMG submission 185696) | Salt pond water microbial communities from South San Francisco under conditions of wetland restoration - Salt Pond MetaG R1_A_H2O_MG... | ecosystem: Environmental > Aquatic > Non-marine... | reverse complement strand
TAAATTATACTAACGACGATCCTAGTGAAAACAACAACGATACCTATGAACTACTGCCCCTTAATGCAGTTGACTTTATCGAAGGAGAAACACTAACATATGGTAACTTTGTAAGACGTAAGCAGGTTACAATATTTGTAGAGTCGGGCACCTACGAAGAAGATTTTCCTATCAAACTTTCTAATAATGTTTCTCTTAAAGGCGATGAATTTAGACGAGTAATTATTAGACCTAAACTAAGAACCTCGCAATCAAAATACGCCACAACTTATTTTTATAGAGATCTAGAATTCGACGGATTATCTTTAACTGACAAAAAAGACTCCACTGTGTTTTCACTAGGAGTATCTGCTCCGCAGGCAATCGAAGTTGATGATGCTTCTTGGATGGAAGTTGGCACAGAAATAAAATTTGCAGGCGCTAATTTAATTGGTTCAGAAGTTACAAGGAATGCTACATATTATGTAACTGCTATTATCCCTGGCTCAAATAGAGACGTAATCACAGTTTCAGATTCTGAAGGCGGCTCTGATATTTCTTGGGCTTCTGCACAAGGTAAGATGTTTGCCATAGCTGCCGAAGTTGGATACTTCCTTAATCAGACTGACGAAATACAGGGTTATTTTGGCCAATTTTATCTTGAAAATCCTCATGCAGATAAAAACGTAGGATTAATTCCTACAAATGAGGGAGGTTTTTCACAAGCCGCTTCTATTCTTGAAAATAACACAAGATTTATACAAGAAGAAATTATAGAATATATAAACGCTGCGATTGGCTCTGGGACCCCTGCAGCCTTTGCGGGGTTCAACTATGATCCTCAACTTTTTAGAAACAGAATAGGCAAAGTTGTAGACTCACTAATCCGAGACCTAAATCTTGGTGGAGTAGAATTTGCGTTAGAGGAGCAGGGAGAATTCTACAATGATACTGCACTAGCAGATCGTGATGCTATCGAACTAGTTTTAAATCAGGTGGCACTGATAGCTGCAGATTTACTTCAAGGAACAAATCCGGGACAAAACGGAGATATTGTTCCTGACTTAACCTTAGGCGCAGCGGAAAGCGGAACAGTAAGTCTTGTAACAGACCTTATTAGTTTATTGACATTCGCATTTAACCCTGATTACAATCCTCCACTGCGTAACGATGCTGATGGCGTTGATGTTTTTCAAATGTCAGATGCTACTATTGTGAGAAATGTAACTGTTCAAGGACAAGGCGGCTTCATGGTTGTACTCGATCCTGAAGGGCAAATACTTACAAAGTCTCCATACATCCAGACAGGTTCAAGTTTCTCAAAGAGCGACAATACTAAAAAGTTTAGGGGAGGAATGTTTGTAGATGCATTTGTAGGCAATATTCCTGTTCGTATAACAAACAAACAAAATAATTTTGTCCTTGACGTAGAAAGTGATCTAAACCAGGGTCTGTTTAGAAGACCACCTGAGTTGCCTGCACCATTTTTCTATGAAGGTATAAGATATCAGGTAAATGCTATAGCCAATTATGATAGTGGTAACGGAACTGCTACAATTTTCCTTGATCGATCATCTAATCCAGATCCTGCAACAGACATTGGTCAAGGATTTACTGCTGCAACACCTCAAGAAATATTCATTCAGACTGCGGGCAACAGGTCTATGCTGGGCAACGATTTTACCCAGATAAACGATCTTGGATATGGTCTTGTAACCAACAACGGCGCTGTATCAGAAATGGTGTCAATGTTCACCTACTACTGTCAAGCAGCATACTATGCTAAAAATGGATCAGAAATACGTTCTCTAAATGGTTCTAACGGTTATGGATTTTTTGGTCTAGTAGCTGAAGGATCTGATCCGAACGAAATACCTGATGATGTTACACTAGCAACTCCTCTAGTACAGCCTGGTAAAATATTTACAACTATTAATCAAACAAATTCTACAGGTGATCAGATTATACATGTCACTGACCTTAAAGATGTTCCTACAGCGCAAGGAATATTAAGAGTTGATCACGGTGGTTCAATTGGTATACTAAATTATAGAATTTCAAGTATCCGTAGTATATCTGATAATGATCAAGACGGAATAATAGGCGAAGATCCTATTGATGTTACAGCATCCGGCACGCTAAGAAGTAATGCTGTATATCAAATGAATATAACAGCAGATCCTAATATACAAGGCGACTTCTTTGAGTCTCTACAAGACGATCTAGCAGATGGTACTATTGTAGAATATCGTACTGGCACAAACTTTGTTTTCCAAGGAATTAGAAGCCAAGAAGCTCTTGAAACACGTCCTAGCACTGCTATAAACTTTGACGAATCTTTTGACACAACCTATCGAACACTTGCATTTTCTCCTCTAGACAGCGTGGGCATTGAACTTGACTCAGAAGAAATATTAGCAACTTCTGAAGTTGACTTTAACTATGTTACTCTTGAAACAGATGTCACAAACCTATCAGGCGGATTTGGAGATTCTCAAGGAGATACAAACATTGCTGTTACTCCGATAGGTGACGAAAGAATTGTGGATAGACTCTTGAGAGACATAGAAGGTAGACAACCTGGAGAATCCGGTTACCTAGGCGGAATGATTTTTGTATGGGGTGGCAAAACTCATAGTGTAATCGAATATGATGATACATCTGAAAGCTTTCCGTATATTACAATTCAGGACGTTGCAGGAACAAACGTAGACGGCGGGAACACCGGCACCACTGGGCTTAATTTAGGTCTTCCTAACGCCGAGTCAATTGATCTGTTTGCAGGATTGCCTGAAAATTCCCCTGCAGAAATTACGATTTCAATATCACTACTAAGAGCCACCGGTCACGACTTTACTCAAATAGGCGCAGGCGGTTATAATGCATCAAACTATCCAAATGTAATATTTGGGCAACCTGCTAACAGTCTTGCTTCGGATTACACAGACGCAGTAACTGCCACTTCATCTCAGGTATGGGAAAGACGCAAGGGTCGAGTATTTTATGTTTCAACTGACCAAGATGGTTTCTTTAGGGTAGGCAAGTTCTTCTCAGTAGACCAAGGAACGGGTGATGTTACATTCAGCGGAACTATAGGTATAACAGGCGCAAACGCTCTAGGTTTTACAAGAGGTGTTACAATAAATGAATTCTCAGCAGATGATTCATTCTCAGACCAGAGCGGACAGGCAGTTCCAACAGAACGTGCAATATTTAATTACATTAACAGAACATTAGGATATAATGTAGATACAGGCGTTCAAATACAAGGCGCTCCTACAGGAATTAGACTAGGTCCAGGATTTCTTCCACTGAACGGCGGATCCTCAATGGAGTCTGATATCAATATGGGCGCCTTCAACATCACTAACCTTGCTCTGCCAGGGCAAGACGGTAATGCTGCTGCTAATAAAAACTATGTAGACGGCAAGGTAAGAGAGTTCGATGACATACCTGCCTTAAGAGATACAGAAATTAACTCTCCGGAAAAAGATGATTTATTAGTAGTCACCGGCAACAAAAAACTGTTAATTGAAGACGGACTGGGCCTATCGATTGGAGACACAATTGGCACCATAGGCTCGACTAAAACAGCTACAGTTATAGACGTGCAGGATTTATCTGATACAATCTTAGGCGATATAGATGAAATAACCTATTTGCCACAGACGGGCGGAGACTTTATTCAAGGTGAGGACATCTATAATCAGCCTGACGAGTCTGTTAGCAGAGCACTTATAGAAAATCCTGTGTTCGAGTGGGCCAATGCAAGTGAAAAAACAGACTCTGTAATAAACCTAACTGTAGAACGCACAGCAACTTCTGCCACGTATAATCTGCAGATACAGAATGATTCAATTATCAATGCTGATGTTAATTCAAGTGCTGAAATTGCGCAGAGTAAACTCAACATGCAGAGTGCCGATACGTTTGACGAAGATGACGCTACTTCTGGATATAACGGATCTGCTAGCAAAGTTCAAGCTGATCTAGGTCTTGCTAAATTCTCAGACGAAAACTTTGAAACAAACTCTGGTTACGTTCGCATCAAAGACAACGGAATTGTGTTTGCCGAAATTCCAGATATTGGGGTAAGACAGGTTTATGGTAGAACTAACGCCGGCTCAGGCGACGCTGCAGCAATAGATTTTTCTACTGTGGTAGATCAAGGCAAAGGTCTTGAAGACAGTGACTTCACAAACACAGTTATAAGCACCGACACTGGCTTTCCGGGCGAGGTGCTTGTAAGATTACAGGCCGATGACGGCAACGGCGATTCTGTATATGGTGTTACCGAAATTGACACAACTGCAGTTAACAATACTATAGTAAGAAGAACTGCTTCTGGCGAAATAGATGCTAGTGCGCTTCAGATTGGCGGGGATGAGATAATAGAAAGACTGTCAAACACTGTATTTTTCAGTACTCCGGCCGGGGCAGAAATATTTAGTGCAGCCGGTGACACTGACAGCAGCCTAGTTACAAAATTCCCTGGCAACATTGATGTAGGCTTAACCGGAATCACTTCTCAGAGCACATTCCAAGGAAGATCAGATTTGTCTAGCGAAGGCTGGATAGCTTCAGATTGGATTTACACTTCGTTTATTGAAGCGGCATCTGAGAGGGGCTCTACTTCAACTGGGATCGGACTAGGGGATAATACAGGATTTACGGAAGATGGTGTTTCTATAATAACTCTGGTAACTGGTGGAACTCCAAGGATAGTTATAGGTGATAGCACAACAAATATCAATAATAATCTTGAAGTATCAGGAAACATCGAAGTCGACGGTTCGATAATACTAGGTTCAGACAGTGGCGATAACCTTACTGTAAATGCTGATCTTGCCAGTAATATACTACCAGATCAAACAAATACTAGAAATATAGGATCAAACAGCAGACGATTTGACACAATGTATGCCAATATTTTCAATGGTGTTGCTACAGAAGCCAAGTATGCTGACCTTGCTGAAAATTACACAGCAGATAGTTCTTACGAGCCAGGCACTGTTGTTATCTTCGGCGGCGAAGCAGAAATAACTGTTACTGACAAAAAAGGTGATTATAGAATAGCAGGTGTAGTGTCGACTAATCCAGCCTATCTTATGAATTCAGAACTCGACGCAGAAGACACAGTTGCAATTGCTTTACAAGGAAGACTGCCTTGTAAGGTACTTGGCAGGGCATCTAAAGGAGACCTTCTAGTAAGTTCTGCTATACCAGGGTATGCTGTTGTAAACAACGATCCAAGAATAGGTACTGTGATCGGAAAAGCGCTTGAAGATAAACCGTCTGACAGCAAAGGCGTAATAGAAATTGTAGTAGGAAGAGTATAAAATGACAAATAGATTTCCACTTATCTTAGACGAAGCAACTGGAAGGTTAAAAGAACTGCCCGTTGGTGATTCGCTAGATCTTTCCGGCAGCGGAATAATTGCTGCTGCTAGTTTAGAAGTAAACGGTGAAGCGAATATAGATAGACTAACAATAGGTACACAAACAATTGATCCTTCTGGAACAGCAGGCGCAAGCAATAATGCTCCGCTGGCTACTGTTGCGTTTACTGGTGATTTCAATGATCTTGCAAACCTTCCAAATTCTGGATTCAGCGGTAGTTACAATGATCTTAGTGATACACCGGTGATACCTACTGTTACAAAAGATCTGAATGATGTAAGTCTTGACAATCCTGAAAATAATCAAGCGCTGATATGGAACAGTGTTGCCAACGAATACCAGCCAAAAGATGTTGTTCTTAACTTAGATCTTTCAAGTACATCTATCAGAGATTTATTCGACGTTTCTTATACTCTTGCTCCAGACACAAATTCTGTTTTAAAATATTTTGCAGATGCCTGGAGACCTTCCAAGATACAATATACCGAGATACAGAATAGGCCTACTGCCGTAAGTGCATTTGCTAACGATTTGAACTATGTGACACAACAGGATCTTGAATCTGGCATAGAAATTACTCCTACAGGTGATTTAACAGGATCAGTTTTTGGTGACGATTCTACTCTGCTCGTCGACGCAGTTAACAACAAAATAATAGGCGAAATCGAAAGCGATTCAGTTACTATCAATTCAAACGCTGGGGATATTGACCTTAACTCTCCTAGCAATATAATTTTAACTGCTAATAATATCAATACAAGCGGAAATATAATACCTGGTGAAGCAAATACCTACGACTTGGGTAGTCCAGAAAAGCCTTTTAAAAGTTTGTATCTATCAGATAATACACTGATACTTGGTAATTATTCTTTAGGAATAAACAATGGCAAATTAAAATTGACTAATCCAGGAGTAGATTCCGGCGCTGAAGGTTTAGAAGTTTTAGACATTGCTGCAGAATTTGTGAATGTACTAGACTCGTTGTCTGTTGATAGTAATGCTAGGATGGACCTAGGAAGGTTTATCCAGTTCGAAGAAATCGAACAGTTTGGTACTGACATAGGCAAACTGGGAACATTTGCAGACAGTTTTATTGGATTTACTCAAGCTGGTAGCATGATACTTTACACGGGGGCAGGAGTGCCAGCAACCTCTATAGGGGATCCAGGAACGCCGATAGGCGCAATTGCCATTGACAGTAATTACATTTATTATTGTGTTGCAGAATATGACGGTGTAACAGATATTTGGCGCAGAACACCTTGGGCAGAATCAAGTTGGTAAATATACTAAACGGGGCATAGAATGACAATCGAAAACATAAACATAGGCAACCTTGCAAATGACGGCACAGGTGACGATCTGAGAACTGCGTTTATTAAAGTTAATAATAACTTTACTGAGCTCGATGCAGTAAACCGTTCTATCGAAGTAGAAGGGAACAATTTAGGGACTTCTCCGTCTAGCGAAGGAATTTTTGCTAACAAGATTGATAACATCCTAAACTTTAAAAGTCTAAATGCAGGATCAGGAATAAATCTAAGCGCAAACTCTACCTCTATTACAATAGATGCTGCTGTAGGAATTTCTGATTTGATTTTTACTACCGATAACGGCAGCATCGTAATTAATGACACGCAGTCAAGCGGAACTGTTAATTTTGAGGGCGGGGCAGGAATAGTAGTAGAAAAACTTGCCAGTCCTACAAACACTATACGAGTAAGAGCAACTACAGGCGTTCTAGAAGCAGACACACAACCAAGACTAAGTGCTCCGCTTGATGCAGTGAACAATAACATAACAAATGTTAACCAATTAAGTGCTAATACATTTTTTGGAAATCTTGAAGGACTAGTGCATGGTTTAGACATCCGCGATCTAAATGACAGATTGTTCGAAACTTCCTTTGACTTCGGCGAGTTTTCGCCCAGTTTTACTAATTTAATTGATTTTATAGTTTATAACACAGAAGTAGATTTTGGTTCGTTTACTGCTCCAGCCGATTTTGAATTTGAGCTAGGCACATTTTAATGTCAGTATGGACTCAACCTTCCGGAACTAGACTAGCTACAATACAGGAGACAATTGCTTCTACTGTAGATCTTCCTATCTCCGGTGGTTCTGATCCTCAACTTATCAGCGGTGAAATTCCAGCAGGTATGGAACTTACAGGTACTGAGATTACAGGCACTCCTATAGAAGTAATTAGATCTACTGATTATAGGTTTGTTCTAAGATCTTTTGAAAATGACACACCATATGATAGAACTTTTACTATAACAGTCCAAGGAGCAGACACACCAGTTTGGCAGACACCAGGTGATCTTCTACCGGTAGGAAAGAACGATTCTTTCTACATATTAGATAGCGCACCAGTTGATTATCAACTTATAGCAATAGACAGTGATACTGCTGCTGGCCAGCAGTTGAAATACTTTATCGCGTCAGGCGATGGCGAATTACCTCCAGGAATAACACTCAATGAAGATGGTAGACTACAAGGTGTAATAGATCCTATACTTGCACTAGAAAAAGACGCTGCGAAAGGCTACTACGACGAATCAAAATATGACAAGTATCCATATGATTTTTCGATTGTAGACACAGCAGGATTTGACAGTTTTTTCTATGACACAGCAGTATTCGATTTTGCTACTTCTGTTAAGACGCCGAAAAAACTAAACAGATTTTATGAGTTTACTGTTACTGCGTCCGACGGATATACCACTGCTAAACGCACGTTTAGAATATTTGTAGTAGGTGATGATTTCCTAAGAGCTGATAATACTATTATGCAGGTCGGAACCGGTGTCTTCACTTCAGATAATACCTATGTAAGAACTCCAATTTGGCTCACGCCTTCTGAACTCGGGTTTAAACGTGCAGCTAATTTTACTACAATTTTTCTTGATGTAATTGATCCTAATACTCTGCAAGGAAACGTGGTATATAGATTGCAGGATACCAATCCAGGCACTTACAGAATTAAAAATACAGGCAAAGAAATTTCTGGCAGATTTGAAATTTCAGGAGAATTTCCAGTAGATCTAGAAACCGAAACCGAATATACAGATACAGACGATTTCGAAACTGTGATTCCTGAGACTCCTAGTGTATTGCCTCCGGGAATGGAAATTGATGAAAACACAGGTGAGATTGCTGGTAGAGTACCTTATCAAGTTGCTGTGACAAGAACATTTACGTTTACAGTTAATGCGATTAGGCAGACTGTACAAACTACAGAAACAGCAACACAAGAAAAAACATTTACTGTAAACATCATAGGTGAAGTAGATAGCACAATACGTTGGCTAACTGACAGTAACCTAGGGCAAGTTTCGTCTAATTATGTTTCTATTAAAAGCGTAGAAGCAGAGACGAACGTGCCTGATGCATTTTTGCTTTATACACTCGAAGACGGTGAATTGCCTCCGGGGCTAACTTTAAATTTTAACGGCGCAATATCTGGCAGGATAGATAATTCTCAAGTTTCGCAAACAAGGTCGTATAGATTTACTGTCAAGGCAAGAGATCAATTTAGATTCAGTGCAATTGAAAGAGAATTCGAACTTACCGTAATCAAAGAAGACATTGATTATAGTAACTTGTTTTTCCAGGTTTATTTTGACAGAGAAGTTAAGCAAATCTATAATGATTTTATAAGTAATCCTGCTATCTTTGATCCGGAATTTATATACAGACCTTTTGATTCAAATTTTGGATTACGACGTGATAACAGAATATTATTGTATGCAGGAATAGAAACACAAACCGCAGAAAAATATGTCGCTATTGCCGCAAAGCACGCTAAGAAAAAAACATTTAAGATAAATGATATCAAAACTGCAGAAGCAAAAGTTCCTGGCACAAATGAAGTGTTATACGAAATTGTGTATCTAGATTTAATTGACGAATACTCAGCTTCTGAACTATCTAAAGATAAAATTATACCAACGAAAAAACAGATCACATCTGATATATCAGATTATAATAAACAATTTGCAACTCTTCCTAACTCGGACCTAAATTCGATTTCAATTACTACAAGGTCTGGGGAGAGAATATTTTACTTCGATCAGTTTATAAACATTGATCAACGGGATAAAACCACACAGATAAATTTACTAGAAAACTCCTCAGTGATAGGACGAACAAATCCGATCGTAGTTGATTATTCAGCTAGATCAAGCACAAACATTACATTTAGGCCCGATAACGCAAATACTGTGTCTGTAGATTCAAATCTTGTGTATGTGAGCGACCCAAATAGGATAAACAAGTACATCAGTAATGTATCATCTCTGAGGTCTGAAATACGCACACTAGGCGAGACCGAAAGTGATTTTCTTCCTTTATGGATGCGAACTGCACAGCAAGGAGCAAATGCACTGGGCTACACTCTTGCTTATCCTTTGTGCTACTGTGTACCAGGCACTGCAGCAACCATCGAAAGAGCAATTAGACTAAGCAATTTCGACATTAGACAATTTGAAATGACCGTCGATAGATTTATAATTGATTCGACAACAGAAAAGAATCAGGAACAGTTTGTAGTGTTTGCAAACTATGAATTCAATTTATAAGGGACCCAGGAGGTAACATGTCAGATATTAACACAAACAAGATAGATAGGAATTTTCCAGAACCTGGACGAGACAATGACTCGTTTGGATTTAGAAATAATTTTTCAGAAATATCTGACAATCTTGATATAACAAAAACGGAAATAGAAGATCTGCAAGAAAATGTTGTAAGAACAGACAGCACTGCAGATTTTAATTCGAACACAGTTCAAGATCTTAATTTAAAAAACGCAACGACTGCTGTATATAATATAGGTAATGTATCCGAAGACGTTGACATAAATGTGCAAAACGGGCAATATCAAAAGCTTTTAGCAGCAGATAATCTTACAATAACACTGTCAGGTTGGGCAGGAGAAGACAAAGCAACATCTGTCTTAATAGAAATATCCAAAACATCTACTGAAGATACTGTGATATCTTTCGACCAACTCTTTAATCAGACAATAAAATATGATCCTAACTTTCCAGAAACTTTAACTATAACTGATGATAGACAAAGTGTTTTTGTAGAATTTACAAGTGCTGACGAGGGAGAAACATTATATGCTAGGTATCATGGTATATACACTGCTCAATTCGATAATCAAATAGAAAATCCATTTGTGACTCGCAACATAATTGCTACAAAAAATGTCACTGTACAAGGTGACCTTACTGTAGACGGCGTTATAAATTTCCCCGATCTTGAACTTCCAGCTGATTTAGATTCTCTTAACGACGTAGACATTGATAGCGGTGTGTCTAATAATCAATTGTTAAAATTTAACGATTCGACTGCTCAATGGGAAAATGTAGATGATCCGATCTTAAAAGATCTAGACATAGACTCTCTCGAAAATGACCAATTGTTAAGATATAATTCTGCTGCTGCAAAGTGGCAAAATGTTAACGATCCTCTTTCAAATGTAGAAATAGACGGTAGTTTGTCCGATAAACAAATACTAAGATATAACAGCACCACAAACACATGGCAAAATGTTGATGATCCATTAGAAAATGTTTCAATTGATTCTGTGGCTGATAATCAAATTCTACAATACGTTGGCAGCGAGCAAGAGTGGCAGAATGTAGATGCTCCGCTCATTACAAAAGTTAGTCTTACTAGTCTTAGTGATGAAGAGATTTTAAGATATGACAGCAGCATCGATCGATGGATTAATACTGAACTTAAATTTCAAAATGTTGACACAACTACAGTAACAGATAAACAAACACTCCGTTATAATGCTGTCACTGGCCAGTGGGAAACCAAGGATTTTGGGAAACTGGTAGAGATTGAAATTACAGTTGAATTAAACGGAGGGACTGGAAATCAAGAATTTAGACTAGACGGCCAGTTTTTAGAAGATGCGGAGTTCTTTTTCCAAGTAGGTACAATTTATAGATTTGATTTATCTGATTCGTCTAATGAAAACTTTCCTTTAAGATTTAGCACAACTGCCGACTCTGATACTCCGTCATCTACAACCGATTATGCCACTGATGTAGAAATAGTAGGGGTTGCAGGAACATCAGGTGCTTATATTGAAATTAAGATTACAGAAACTTCGCCTGACATCCTTTATTTTTACGGCGAACCTACCGATCCGTTGATTGATACTAGTTTAGTTGGTAAGGGTGAAGACGGCGCAATCGACGTTGGCGTCAGAAGACAAACTGCAGTGTTTAATAATGTCAAGTCTGATATATTAGTTTCAAATGGCGACAAAGTAATCGACTACGAAAATAATGTTGTACAAGGTAATCATTCTCCTGCAGAATTTATAGCTCCAGTAGTTACCACAGTTGAAAGAGATGAACTAGGTGGCGGAACTCCATTCATTGGCCAGTTGGTTTTTAATACCGACGAGGATGCTAACGGTGCTTTACAGATTTATGTAGGCGGTGGCGTGGGCTGGCAGACTTTAGCATATGTCGTTTAATCCGCTTGTAGAAAGTATGGAGGATCTATCTGACGGAGAAATTTCTGCTAAAATGGCAGATCTATCAAAGCGATATTTCCAAACTAGAAATCCTCAAGCGCAGCAGCAGATAGCAGTTTTTCTTGATATGTTTAGAGAAGAGCAAACTATGAGAATGTATAGACAACAGCAAGCTGACAAAGATTCAGACGATCCCGGTCTTGACAATCTCATAAATATCAATTAAAATACACAATGCTTATGAAAACTGACGATCTCGGTATCCCAAGATTCTCCAATCGTGATCTTGTCGACATGATCTATTCTGGTAACACAGACAAGATTCATGTAGTTCTCTGCGACGAATCAGAAGATGTAGACAAGTTTAATCACGCAGCACAAGAAAACGGTTTGCCTGAGTTACAAAAATATATTGCTATCGACGCAGACAAAACAGAGTTTGACTCAGTGTGTCAATCAGAATGGTTAATGCCGGAAGAGTATACAAAAATTGATCTGTCTGAATATCTAATTTATAGAGTAGCAGAAGAATTGAATATTGATCCTACTGAAGTTTCAAAGAAAAAGGATTTGCCTGAAATTAAGAGAATAAACGAAGAACTTGAAGCATACCAAACACATGGTCTATTTGAACTACTGCGCTATATGATCTATCTTGTGGACTTCATGCGCGAGAACAATATAGTATGGGGAGTAGGCAGAGGCTCGTCGGTTGCTAGTTATGTGCTATATCTCATAGGAGTTCATCGAATTAATTCAATTCAATATCAACTGGACTGGCGAGAGTTCTTGAGATAAGTACATATATAATAGGAGACGAAAATGGCTGGTAGAAAGACATATAAAACAATGCAGGGTAAAACAGTTGACATGGACATGCTTAGGCAGAGACATGAACTTACTCCTGCTGTAGGCAATGCTAAAGTAAATGCAAGAGGGGACCAGCTTGGTCCGGGTGGCGAAATTGTAAGAAAGCGTGAAGAAATGGTAAAAGAATATTACAATAACAAACCTGTGCCCGACGAAGTTCCGGTCTCCAAAAGCAATCAGAAAAAGGATCTTGTAGACGATTGGGAAGATCCAGAGCCAACAGGCGGCTGGGTCGAAGACGAAGATGGCAATTTTGTTAAGAAGGAGGACGAATGAGCCAAAATATATCAGCAGTTGAAGGCGAACTTCGCGCTGTAGGGAACCGAGTGCTTGTAACAGACATGTACTTTGGTGAGCAGACCACAAAGGGCGGCATTATACTGAGAGATGATGACGGCACTACTAGAGGCGTTTATCCGCGCTGGGGACGTGTGTAT
>Ga0209923_1000188_pt1 | contig 13535 bp, 12 predicted proteins | sample SalPon1_A_H2O_MG_FD_185696 | JGI IMG/M metagenome (GOLD analysis project Ga0209923, IMG submission 185696) | Salt pond water microbial communities from South San Francisco under conditions of wetland restoration - Salt Pond MetaG R1_A_H2O_MG... | ecosystem: Environmental > Aquatic > Non-marine... | reverse complement strand
GCCGTGAAGTCGGTCTCCGCCTCCAGCGGGTGTCGGTCGATCGTCGGCTCGGTGTCGTCGTACGCCACACATGCTGCGGTCATGATCGCCGCCGCGCGGTCGACCGTCGCCGTCACGCTGGGGTTCGTCACGATGGCGATCCGGTCGGGGACGAACCCCCCGTCACAGGCGGCTATCACGGGGTTGACCATCGCCTCGAGCGTCGTCGACGCGTTGGTCGCCCAGATGTGCATGTACGGTGCATCGATGGGTGGTACCCTGAAGCTTCGCCTGGTCGAAGAGCTAAGTCGGGGGGTGTCAATGTCGAGACATGTCAGAGCCTCATCTCAAGGGCGATCCACCGCCCAGCGAGGCCCCCCCTAGTCGTCAGCTCCCATGGCCAGCCCGCATCGGTCCCATCCTCCATGGACTGGGTGTTGTGTGGGTCATCGCCGGGGTCGCCTCCACCCAGCTGGGTCCCCTAGGTGGACTCCTGTCGCTGATGACCGACACGGCGGGCAACCGCAAGGGTGCCCAAAATTAGGTTACAAACAGTTGGGGTATGTCGATACTTGGTGAGCAAAGTATTATACTAACGAGTTAATTTAGCCATTATGTACGGATGGCGCGCTCGTATCGGTCTGATTATACCATCGTCGAACACCACCAACGAATCTGAGTTCGCAGGGATGCTGCCGAGTGGTGTTTCTCTGCACACCTCTAGGATGTACCTCACCGACAATCAAGCCGATGAGCTTGAGAAGATGGCTGACGACGCCGAACGTTGTGCCAAGCTGCTTGCCACTGCAGATGTTGATGTGTTGGCTTACGGGTGTACCACCGGCAGCCTGGTCAAGGGCCCGGGGTATGATGAAGAGATCGAGCAACGGCTTGAGGAGTCTACGGGGATTGTTTCGGTCGCTACCGCCGCTTCCGTCAAGCGCGCATTCGATGAACTCGGCGTAGGCCGTGTCGCGATTGCGACGCCCTACGAACAAGAGCTCGATGAACGAGAGCGCCGGTTTCTCGAAGATGGGGGGTACGACGTGGCCGAGATACGCGGTCTGGGCATCCGGCAGAACACGGAGGTTGGTGCAGAGCCGCCTATGACATCATACCGGCAGGCGTATGACCTCTTCAGAAGCGCAGATGGTGAGGTAGATGCTATCTTCATCAGCTGTACAAACTACCGGACCTTCGAGACCATTCCGCTGCTCGAGCAGGATACGGGTGTACCGGTGGTGACAAGCAATCAGGCAACCCTTTGGGATGCTCTGCGGCGCGCGAATGTGTCGACCACGAGTTTGAATCTGGGGCGGCTATTCGAGTGAGCAGACCGATGGTTCACCCGTCCTGTGAGCCTCCCAGGTATGCCTCCCGTATCTCCGGTTCGTCCAGGATCGTCGCTGCCTCTCCCTGGAATTTCGTCTGCCCGTTTTCGAGCACATAGGCCCTATCAGCATACTGCAGCGCAGTCTTCACGTTCTGCTCGATCATGAGGATTGTCACGCCCTCACGGTTTATGCGCTCAATTACATCGAAGACTTCATCAATAATCTTTGGGGCAAGCCCTGCCGTTGGCTCATCGATCAAGAGCAGCTCTGGGTCAAGCATCATCCCACGCGCAAACTCGAGCATCTGCCGCTCACCACCGCTGAGTGCCTTCGCTTTGGTGCTAGCACGTGCGTCGAGGATTGGGAACATATCGCTCATCTCACCGATGCGGGCATCAATATCCACCTCATCCGACGCAGTGTATGCGCCCATCTCTAGGTTCTCACGTACCGTCATGTCGGGGAAGACCGAATCACGCTGCATAAAATAAGAGATCCCCGCGTCTATCAGCTCTCGTTGTGTCGCAGCGGTGATGCTTCTATCACCGAACCGGATGTCCCCTTGCCACGGGCGAATTAGTCCGTAGATGCACCGAAACACGGTTGACTTCCCAGCACCGTTCGGGCCGATCAGACAGACGATTTCTCCTTTGTTCACCTCGATATCGACACCTTCCAGCACACGAATATCGCCGTAACCCGCGTGGACGTCTTGTGTTGTGAGTATGGACATGATGATCACTCTCCGAAGTAAGCCTCGAGGACCTCTGGCTCATCCAGGGTCTGCGCTGGATTCCCGGAGCTTAGATTGTCTCCTTGCGCTAGTACGTACACGTAGTCGGTGGTGTCGCGGACGACATCCATGTTGTGTTCGATGATCAGGAACGTCCATCCCCGGTCATTCAACTCCACGATTATCGACTTGATATCTTCGATAAGCCCTGGATTCACCCCAGCGGTTGGTTCGTCGAGGAGGACCACATCTGGGTCACGCAAGAGCGTGCAGGCCAGGTTGAGTAACTTCTGCTGCCCGGTCGAGAGGTCACCCGCGGGGATCTCCAACTTCGGCTCGAGTTCCACAAACTCGAGTAGCTCTTGGATGCGGCCTTGCGTCTCATCATCGGTCTTGCGGAACAGCGTCGACAGTAAGCCCTCTCCGGCGTGGTCCTGATTTGCCACCATGTTATCCCAAACCGTCAGCTCCGGGAACACCCGTGGAATCTGGAACGTGCGCGAGAGCCCCTGTTGAATGATTTCCTCAGTTTTAAGCCCGGTGATCTGCTCCCCGTGGAGATACACCTCCCCCTCCGTCGGTGCTATCGACCCACAGATGCAGTTGAAGAGTGTTGACTTCCCCGCGCCGTTAGGCCCCACGATGCCGACGATCTCCCCCTCGAAGATCTCCACATCCGCCCCGGCGAGCGCCGTCACCGAGTCGAATTGTTTGCGCATGTTGCGGACGGACAAGACCGGTGTCTCACCGGCCTCCCTCCGTGTTTGATTTACGCTGCTCATTCCTTCCCCCACCGTCCCGAATATCTATTTAGGAGCCCGCCTGGCCGATATAGCGAGATGAACAGCAGCACGAGCCCAAACAACACCCAGTCGATGCCCGTGTACTCACCACCCAACGCGGTCCGGGTGTACTCGCGGACCGGTATGAACAGCATCGATCCGACGACCGGCCCGAGTACGGTGCCGACACCCCCAATGATCGCCACCATGATGATATCGATGTTCTGCAGCAACCGCAGCGTCGACCAGGGGTCGATATACATCGTGTACTGTGCGTAGAGCCCACCTGCGAGTCCCGTGACGAACGAGCTCAGTCCCATCGCGTACATTTTGTAGCGGTATGTGTCGAGGCCTGTGTTCTTCGCATTCTCCTCGTCCATGTTGATCGCCTTGAGATATGTGCCCAGCTTCGATCGGTCCAGGATCGTAACGAGTATTGTGACGCCGAGCGCGAAGGCCCCGGTCAGGTAGTAGTAGGGCATTTTCCCCCGGAATGTCAACGAGTAGAGGGTCGCGAACTGGTCAAATGGGTATTCAATCCCGGTGGCTCCACCGACCCAGTCCCACCGAAAGAACACCACACGGATTACGAGAGCTGCAGCGAGCGTCGCCATCGCAAAGTAATGGTATCGAAGGTGGAAGGTCGCCACCCCCAGCATGACGCCCGCGAATACAGCCACAAGACCACCCACCCAGATCCCGACGATCGGGGTGACCCCATAGTAGACATACAGTATCGCGGTGGTGTAAGCTCCTGCCGCGAACATGATCGCGTGGCCGAGGGATATCTGGCCTGTGTACCCACCAAGGATGTTCCACCCATGGCCGAGCATCGAGAACAGGAAGATGAAAATGAATGTGTTTAGCAGAAAGTCATTGTTGGTGAGCCATGGGATGACCAGCAGTCCCACAATGGTGATGACCGTCACCTCCCGGAGGTTCCGTCTGAAGCGGAGCTGGGTGCCGCTGACTGCCCTGCGAAGTGCTTCCAGGTACGTCATTTCGCACCACCTCGGTTCAAAAGCCCCTCGGGCTTAAAAATCAGCGCGAGGATGAACGCCAGAAAGACGTACAGCTCTTTGAACGACGGATTGAGCAGAGCACCGCCGACATGCTCTACGAACGCGATCACTACCCCACCGGCTGCGGCACCAAGGATGCTCCCGAATCCTCCAAGGGCGACGGCCGCGAACGCTTTGATTGTCCAGGTTGCGGGCGTGAGTTCCGGCTGTATCGGAGAGAACGTGGCGACCATCGTTCCTGCGACGCCAACCGCGGCGATTCCTAGTCCCCAAGTGATAGCCAGTACCCGATCAGTGTCTATGCCCATCACCCGCGCAGCATCCCAATCCTGTGCCGTCGCGCGGATTGCCTTCCCTGTTCGGCTGTACTTGAGGAACAGCAGAAACGCTACCAACGCGATGACACTCACCACGGCCGTGGCCATACGAGGATGTGAAAGAGATATGCCATACATCGTTGTGTGTCCAGAGAATACGAAGTTGTCAACTGATACAGAGTGAGGCCCCATAATGTACAGCATGCCATACCGCAGGATTAGGAGGATGGCGAACGTCGTGAATATCTGTGCGAGCATTGGTGCATCCATGACCTTCGAGATGACAAGAACATACGTCAGGTATCCTGCGATGAATAGTAGGGTGGCGTTGACCGGTATCATCAGCAAAGGGTCGATCCCGAGGTCATTGGAGGCAATCAGAGTAAGATACATAGCAATCATCATGTATTCGCCATGAGCAAAATTGACGATGTCGGCAACCCCCCAAATCAGCGCCAGACCCGCCGCGACAAGTGCGAAGATCATGCCAAACAGCACCGCACTGACGATTGATTGGACAACCAGTTGGGTGGACGGGAGGAACAATAAGTGGGTCTCGACTAACATTCAAAGACCACGATGATGTGACACGTAATATGTCATTTGAAAATATCTTGATTTTCAGTGACAGTCAGACAACAAGTGTGAATTATTTGAAACTGATTACCGCTCGGTCCACCCTGGCGCCGGGAAGACCACATCGGCTGGTGCCAGGTCGAACGGCCAAATCATATTGCTCTCGCCGTCCTCGTATTGGATCAGGACCCCCCCAGCAAGCTCGTTCTGGCCCGAGTTTGCGAAGTCGATCCCAAACGGCAATCCCGACTCTACAGCGGGTACTTCTAGCGTGTTCAATGCGGACTGGATATCCGCAGGGTCGGTGCTTGCAGCGGAGTTGACTCCATGCATCGCCGAGAGGAACCCGCCCCACGAACGGATGTACACGCCCGTGAAGGACTCGCCGGTCTCCGCCTTTGCTGACGCATTGTACGCCTCAAACTCTGGGACCGCCAGGCGAATGTCATCTGCGTAGGTTGACCGCGTACACACATAGTCGGAGATTTCCGCATCATCCCGGAATCCTGCCTGGTTGAATCCAGCATTTTGCGCCATGACAAGCGATGGGAAGTAGTCGAGATCTTTCATATCGTTCATCAAGATCTCCGCGTCACGCAGGTATGACGATGGGAGGAGGATGTCGGGGTCCGCATCCCGAATGGTCAGCAACTCACTCTCAAGGGAAGTCAGCCCTTCGGCCCCGTAAGCTATCGGCCCTGCGACGACCTCATATCCATACTCACCGGCTTTTTCAACCTGGGACCGTGCACTTATCGTCCCGAACTCTGAGTCTTCGTGCAGAATCGCGACTGTCGATAGGTCAGCATTTTGCTGTTCGTTGAGCCCATCAAAGAATTGGAACATGTTCGTGGTGAATGTCAGGTCATGTGGTCCCGTGCGCCAGAAGTAATCGAGTCCCCGCTCGGTCAATTCGGGACTGCTTGACTCGAAATTGGTATGCGGAATGCCTTCTCGCTCAGCGACGGCACTCATGGTCTTTGTCACCGAGCTGTGGTACCCGCCCACGAGCATATTGACATTCTCCTCCTGAATCAGACGCTCTGCCTCTGCCCGACCTTGATCAGGGGCTCCACGGTGGTCTGCGAACACCAACTCCACCGGCAGGTTGCCATGATTGCTCAACCCTTCTTCCTCCGACATGACCAGCGGGGCAAGGTCATCATGTGGCTCGTTGACCACTTGTTCGGCGTGGCGAAGGAAGTCACGAATAAACTGCCCCGTCTCCGCGACCGGTCCAGATAGGGGATAAATCGCACCCACTCTGAACACATCACTGCCACCATCACTACCTCCGGTACATCCTGCGAGCGCCGTTGCTGCTACGCTGGCACCCGAGGCTTTCAGAAAGGTTCGCCTATTCACATCCGCGGTGTGGTATCGTTTTCTTGACATCATGATTAATCAGACAGTATCACCGCTTAAACCTATCCCACTACACGCCAAAGTTTCCCCTCGAGACTCACCTATATTCCCGCTGGGAACTGGTTGGATGTCTACCGATTGGTCATCTCAGCCCATCCACCATGGAGAGCAGCCCAGGAGGGCTCCCACGGACACGTGCTGCCGAATTCACGACGACCGCCGGAGTTGCTCGGTCCCCATGGATTCCCCCGGGAATCTTCATCGTTAGACTGGGGTCACCGTGAATCTGTATCACATCGCGTGCATCAGGTGCGCCGATGTATTGACTGATTTGTAAGTCGACCCTGGTCATTCCGTCGATGCGACCCACACCTCGCTGTGCCATCCCTGCAACCTCTCCTACTGCAGCTTCAAAATGGTCGGTGCGCACGGGGGCATCAGCTACCACCGGCTCAACATCTTCGGTGATCTCATCGAGTGTCCAGCCCAATGCATGGGCGATCATCGCCACACTCTCTGTGAGTCCAACATGCCCCTCTTGTCCCACGATTTGCGCTTCGAACGCTTCGAGGCTCAATCCCGCACCAACCTTCCGTTGCAGAGGCTCTCGGCGGGTCGATGCGTTCTGTACCCGCAGGACCTCGATTGATTCGACCGTATGACAAGGAATCGTGAGTACAGTCGGCAAGAAGTCCATCGCATATCCCGGGTTGATTCCCGTTCCCATGATGCTCACCCCGCTCGCGGTGGCCAACTTGTTCAGTTCAGTCGCCAAGTCGGGATGGCGATACTGTGGGAATGTGAGCTGCTCACAGGTAGAGATGACATCGATACCGGCCTCAAGACACTCCCGAAGCTGGGGCATCGCCATCTGAAGTGACGACACCGTCGAGTGGAATACAATGTCGATGTCGGGGCCCAACACTGCGTTCGCATCATCTGTCACTGTGACGTCGAGGGGTTCTTCGCAGCCAGCCACATTTCCGAGGTCTCGACCGAGTTTCTCTGGGTCAATGTCAATCGCACCGGCGAAATTTATACCCTGTTGAAGTGCGGACCGAACGATGCGCGAACCAATGGGCCCGACGCCGTACTGGACAGCCGTCATCGGTTCAGTCATCGACAGGGACACCCCCCTGGCCAGCACTCTTGGTTGTCCTGATGACTTCTCTCAGTAATCGGACAGTCGCTTCATGAGTTGTTGGGGGAATTCCGTCGCACCAGCCAAGTGTGCCGCCTCTCAGTCCATCAACTGCGCCGGCGAGACTGGCTTCCATGAGCATCCGGGCTTCGACCGTAGGGTCATGCAACAGATCTCTGTCGAGAAGGAGTGACATACAAGCTATGATGCCGTATGCTCCCCAGTTGGAAACGGCTGCGGGAACCAGAAGGTCCGTCTCGAGACTGCACGCGATGCCCGAACGGCACTCACACCGGCACTTTGCGCCATGGTCGATCGCATCGCGAATGATACTTTCGATGCTACCCATACCCACCTCATTGCCTCCATCACCAACAGCCACCGTGATGATGTCATCTAGCTGATCGAACAGCGGCCTGACCTCTGCAGATGCATCACTCACATCGATACCTGCCATGTTGTGATACACACCCTCCCGATTCGGACCGACTTTTTCTATTGCAATGAGAGCAGTCGGCTCCAAGTTCGCTAGCTTACTGGCATACGCTTCCGCATCGGAAAGCCCAGATGGGACCGGTTCGACGGCGACAGATAGCCGGCTCTCAAACACCTTCTCACGGCTCACCACGCTGAGACCTCCGGCTCGTGCAGTCGCGCTGCAGATTTCAACCGCCCCTGGGTCGCACCCGACAATCACATTAGCATCAAGCCCCTCGATAATTGCTCTGGACAGCGCCACTGCCCCAGGCGGCCCATCCGTCTCTGAGATCATCATCGGGGGGATAGGAAAACCCGTCAGAATGATGACCACGTCCTCAGGCGTGAGTTCATCACAGAGCCTTTGAGCAGCCGCGAGAACCGGGGGGATCGACCCACCCGACTGACCGGCAGTTTCCACACCCTGGACGATGGGACTAATCGTGCGTCGACTGCCGATGTCCGTCGTAATCAAACGCTCAACAGTTCCAGCGGACGATAACGTCGCATCCGTAGTCATACGCTCATAAAAATCCGGGAGGTTGTAATATTTGTGTGGGTAGAGGGGAGGCTCCACTGCGTGTCTTCAGATTGAAAAATTCTAATCAGTCGAGTAATGTTTAAATTAATATAAAATCGGTTCAACATTACCTTTTACCTTAGCAACTTGTCAATCAATCATGACTGCTACAGAAAAGAAATGCCGTATCGGGGTCGATGTTGGCGGGACGTTCACTGATGTGGTAACCATACAGGACGGACAAATCCATGTATCGAAGACCCCATCCACGCCGGCAGCACCTGACCGGGCCGTCATAGATGGGGTACGAGAGAGCAAGGATGTTGTGGAGTTCGATTACAATAAGGTGGAATTTTTCGCGCATGGCACCACCGTTGCCACCAATGCTGTCCTAGAAGGCAACTGGGCGGAGACCGCACTAGTGACGACAGAGGGGTTCCGAGATGTCCTTGAGATCGGCCGTCAGAATCGTCCGGATATATACGATTTTGATGTGCAGAAGCCACAACCCATTGTCCCTCGCAACCGTCGGTTTGAGGTGCCCGAACGGCTGGATGAACGAGGCCGAGTTGAAATCGCACTGGATGCGGAAGCCGCGAAGGAGGTCGCAACTGAGATACTAAACGAGGACATCGACAGCGTGGCGATATCCTTCCTGTTCTCATATGAGAACCCCGATCATGAACGTCAACTTCGGGGTATTCTCGAGGAACTGGGCTGTCCTTCTATTTCGCTTTCGAGTGATGTGCTTCCTGAGATCCGGGAATATGAGCGTACACTTGCGACGAGTCTTAATGCCGCTCTCAAGCCCGTGATGGATAGTTACATCGGCGATCTGAAGGCGAGTATCAATGAACTTGGAATCCAAGCGGACCTGCAAATTATGCAATCGAATGGCGGGATTATTAGTAGCGGTTTAGCACGGAGACGCCCTATCAATACTTTGCTCTCAGGCCCTGCAGCGGGTGTTCAGGGTGCTGCGCATGTAGCTGGACTTGCGGGAGTCGGTGACATCATGACGATGGATATGGGTGGTACCTCATGTGATGTTTCTCTCGTGAGACATGGAGATCCTGTGGTCTCAACAGAGGTCGAAATCGGTGAGTATCCCGTCGGCGTCCCAATGATTGCGGTACATACCATCGGGGCCGGTGGAGGCTCTGTAGCCTGGATCGACGCGGGAGATGCTTTACGAGTGGGTCCGCAGTCCGCAGGAGCGAATCCAGGGCCTGTGTGCTATGGTCGCGGTGGGACCAAACCAACGGTCACGGATGCAAATCTGCTGTTGGGTCGGCTCGATGCTAGTCGATTCCTCTCCGATGAGCTAGAGACGGACACCAGTGAAGTTGAGCTGGCGATACGTGAGCAAATCGCCGATCCACTGGATATGGATGTAATCGCGGCAGCACAGGGAATCGTCGATGTGGCCAACGCCAATATGGAACGTGCTCTGCGGGTTGTCAGTGTGGAGCGAGGGTATGATCCCCGGGAGTTCGGACTCGTCGCCTATGGCGGTGCGGGGCCGCTGCACGCTACGACTCTAGCGAAGCAACTCGATATACCGCGTGTGTTTGTGCCGCACACGGCAGGGGTCTTATCGGCCCTTGGGCTATTGATTTCCGACCTTATCCATGACTTCAGCTCATCGATGGTCCGTCCATGGCATGAAATCAAGCCTGCCGATCTCGCACCAGTCTTCCAAGCATTCGAGTCGCAGGCGAGAGATCGGCTCAGTCGAGAGTCGTTGGATGATGATCAGATTCTCATCGAAAGGTCGGTTGATTTGAGATACGTTGGGCAATCCTTCGAACTGTCAATACCGCTTCCCGACGGGGAAATCACCCCTGAATCCATCGAAGCCACGGGTGCTGAGTTCCACGACCGACACGCACAGCAGTATGGACACTCCTCGCCCACAGAACCCATCGAATTGGTCACTGTGCGACTGCGAAGCCGTGGCATGGTCAAAACCCCTGAAATAAGTGCCACAGGAGTGAGCGGAAGTTTGGATGATGCGATACGAACTGACCGGCAAGTTGTCTTCGATGGCTTCCCACTCGATACACCAGTATATGATCGTGAGCTTCTGCCCGCGACGAGCGAGTTCAAGGGCCCGGCGATTGTCGAGGGCCCTGAGAGTACAGTTGTCATTAGACCAGATCAACGAGCACATGTAGACCCATATGGCACCCTAATCGTGGAGGTAGATCTGTGAGTGATGTTGATGCGGTGACCTTGGAGGTGATTCGCAACGCGTGCACAGCGATATCAGAGGAAATGAATGCCAACCTGATTCGCACTGGCTACTCTCCCAATATCAAGGAGAGACGAGATTGCTCCTGTGCCGTGTTCGATGCAGATGGCTGCATGATCAGCCAGGCTGAGAACATGCCAGTCCATCTAGGGGCGATGCCCTACTCTGTCGCCGCTGCACTTGATGCGTTCCCCCCAGAGACACTGAATTCGGGCGATGCAGTATTGCTGAATGACCCATTCCGAGGAGGTGCCCATCTTCCAGACCTGACGCTCGTGACACCAGTCTACCGCAATAATGAATTAATTGGGATTGCTGCAAATCGAGCCCATCATGCTGATATCGGAGGATCACAGGCAGGAAGCGTCGCTTCCGACTCAACAGAAATCTATCAGGAAGGTATCCGTATCCCGCCTGTCAAGCTGTTCCGAGACGGCGCGATTGTTGATGATGTATTAGATATCATCTTGGCGAACGTGCGAACACCTGATGAGCGGCGGGGTGATTTGCGAGCCCAACAGGCAGCGAACGAAACTGCCCGTAATCGACTCAGAAGTGTGGCCGGAAAGTATGGCCATGATGTGTTTTTTGACGCAGTCGATGAGATTCAAGACTACTCCGAGCGTCGGATGCGACATGAAATTAGTAAACTACCCGATGGTAGCTATACATTCCACGATAGACTTGATAACGATGGTCAGGGGAATATCGACATCCCGATTTTCGCGACCGTTTTGATCGACGGTGAAGAGATACACGTCGATTTTGAAGGGACCGCCTCACAGACCAAGGGACCATTGAACGCGGTATTGGCGGTGACCGCTTCTGCGACGTACTATGCTGTCAGATGTATCACCGACCCGGACATCCCCCCGAATGAAGGCAGCTATCGCCCGGTCCACATTCATGCACCCGCTGGAACTGTGGTGAACGCATCGCCTCCTGCGGCGGTGGTTGGTGGAAATGTTGAGGTCTCACAGCGAGTAACAGACGTGATTCTCGGAGCACTGGCGAAGGTTGTGCCGGAGCGTGCGATAGGCGCTGGCCAGGGTACGATGAGTAACATTACATTTGGTGGCACCGACCCGCGGACCAACAAAGCCTATGCGTTCTATGAGACGCAAGGGGGTGGATATGGTGGTCGAGACAGCGGTGATGGAATGGATGGGGTACATGTGCACATGAGCAACACCATGAATACACCAGCTGAGGTCTTGCAGACCGCATATCCGTTGTCAGTTCGACGATATGAGTACCGACGGGATAGTTCGGGACCAGGTACACATCGAGGTGGCCTGGGCCTCCGCCGGGACATACAGGTACACGATCATACGGCACGATTTAGTCTATTGGCTGAGCGTCGCCGGAATCCACCCTATGGTATCAAAGGCGGTGAACCCGGTGCGACTGGTGATGACAAATTGATAAGAGACGGACAAGCGACAGATATTCCTCCAAAGGCAATTCTGGAGCTCGTTGACGGTGACATTGTGAGCATCCGCACACCCGGTGCAGGTGGTTTCGGTCCCCCTGAAGACCGAGATCATAAATTAATCAGGCAGGACGTCCGTCTGGGCAAGCTCTCGGAAGAGGCAGCCAAAAAAAGGTATAATGAGGAGTTCAAATTGGGCAGTGACTGAAAATCATATGCGATACCGCCCGAGAATGGTAAATTTCTCGGGGAATCAATGATTATCGTATTGTTGTTGTACAAAATTATTGCTATATTTCATGAATCTAATATTAAATTAGTGTATAAGGATTTGACATTCTAGGTCTTTATCAAAGAAATCTCTGGGTGATGTTCCCGACATAATCCTATGTGTATCTTAGTCCCTGCGATGCGTGAGATGGGGGTCCTCAATGGCGATCAAGTCAATGGTCGAACCCGCCCTCGTACGCCTCATTCACGAAAGTGACCTACGCCCCAATAAGGAATTCATAAATTTATTTGCCCCGTATGCACAGGGGCGGTCTGAACCTTCAAATACAGGCGCGAAGAACTGAATGAACTTCTAGGGGCAGTCCGGATTAGTGCAAATGACACCCCCGTCCTACCCGTGCTCGGCGAGGTACGCCTTCGCGGTCTCCAGGACGGCCAAGCGGTCGTAGTCGTCGGGCATCTCGTACTGCGCCTCCCGCAGCTGCACGTCCGAGTACACGTCGGGCAGGTCGTTGCTGTCCTGCCACGTCTGGAAGTCCTCGGCGCCGTCGCGGATCGACAGCATGTACAGCCCCAGACACAGCGCGTGCGCCTCCTCCTCGTCCATCAGTACACCACCGCCCGCCGGCGTCGCCGGTGCTCATCCGCATGCACACACGCTCGCTCGCTCGTCGCCGGAGTGGACTCGGTCATGCCTACCTGCAGTGACGGACCCCCCCATCTTAGGGGTTGGTTCCCATCGGGCAGGCCGTCCCGCAGCGCCGTGTGCAACAGCCTGATGCTGCCGCCGACACCATCGGAAGTATGGACACCCCAGAGACGCTCGCGGGCCTCGCCGACCACACCCTCCACGGCACCGCCGTCGTCACCGGCTCGACGCGCGGCGTCGGCCGCGAGACCGCCCTCGCCCTCGGCCGCCTCGGCGCCGACGTCGTCGTCCACGGCCGCGACCGGGACCGCGGCATGGCCGTCCGCGACGAGCTGCGCGATACCGTCGGCGTCGACGCGTGGTTCGAGCGCGCGGACTTCGCCGAGCCCGACGCGGCCGACACGCTCGCCGACGCCGTCGCCGCACACACCGACGACCTCACGCTGCTGGTCAACAACGCCGGCGGGCTCTTCAGCGGCGCCCTCGCACGCACGGGCACCACGAGCGCCGGCATCGAGCGCACCTTCGCGATCAACCACCTCGCCCCCTTCGCGCTCACGCATGCGCTGCTGCCGCAGCTCGCCACCGGCGCCGGTGGGCGCGTCGTCACCACCGCCTCGGAGGCCCACCGGGGTGGGCGCATGCGGTTCGACGCCGTCCGCCGCGACGACGTCCGCGGCTTCCCCGCGTACAACCGCTCGAAGCTCGCGAACATCATGTTCA
>Ga0209923_1000187_pt1 | contig 13715 bp, 21 predicted proteins | sample SalPon1_A_H2O_MG_FD_185696 | JGI IMG/M metagenome (GOLD analysis project Ga0209923, IMG submission 185696) | Salt pond water microbial communities from South San Francisco under conditions of wetland restoration - Salt Pond MetaG R1_A_H2O_MG... | ecosystem: Environmental > Aquatic > Non-marine... | reverse complement strand
ACACCGTGGTTAATATTATTAACGACTATATCAGAGTTTCATCTGAAGACCCTACTGGCGAGGTCGACGATCAACGTCTACAAGCCGAGAATGACGCTGTTGAAGAAATTCTTGCGGTAGCACAGCAGTTCGAGTCAACCTTTGAAGACGAATACGGAGACGAGGAAGATGATCTCGATTCCGACGAGCCAGAAGACTCAGGCTTTACGCAAACACCTATGTTTGATCAGTTAGGAAAAGTGCTTGACTCACAGGAAGGAAACAATCCTATCAATTCAGTTGAAACAGATGACGGCGAAACTTTCGAAGTCAATGCTGATCAGGCAAGAGCACTGCGTCTGCTAGGCACAACAGAAAAAGTAAAGCCAGATGTCAAGCGGGAATTCCTAAGAGATATTCAAGGATCGGCCGGACTGAGCGACTTTCTTGATCAGACCGACTATCACGAGATGGCAAATCTATTTGTTAAGAGATATCTTCACTGATGGATTTTATTAAAGAAATACAGGAAGCACGAATGACTCGCACAGAGTCAAACACTCGCCGCTACTCTTATAGAGACTGCTGCGAGCGTGCTTATCTGATTCTTCTCGTTCTAGAGTTGATGAGAAAGTTCCCCAGTTATTCTAGAGCAGCAAGTGGTTATGCTAGAAGCACTTCTAGATTTACAGGCTACGACATATTCAGAGCCAGTGCTACAGATCTCTACAACTTTATCTACTTTATAGTGGGTGATGATGCTGCTATGGAGAAACTGAAAGACGCAGATGATGCGAAAAGAGTTCGATCGAACACTCAGGTTCCTCTAATGGCAATCAATAGATATGTGTCCAAGATAGCCGCAGGACAAGAACCAACGGCAGCATCAGAACTGTTTATCAAATTAGAGTCACAGTTTAATATAACCAGTTCAAGTTACAAGAAGATTAGACGCACAGTTACCAATCTAGACAGAGCAAGTGCGAGAGATATTAGAGAAGCAGTAACAAAACTGTTGTATGCTGCGAGAGCGAGACTGAGATCGTCAGATATTATTTCTGATCTAGAAACTCTTGCCGCGGATAAGAATCTAGAAACTTCTCGAGTAAAAGACAAACAGCCTACACTGTCTAGACCCGACAGTGTAGTAGACAACAAAGACCTTGTGTTTTTACAAAAACTGGTAGGACAACAGAATCTATTTCTTGCTATCAAGTATATAGAACTGTCTCAGCAGGGTAAAACAATACCCTCTAATGTAGCAAGAGCGTTTGATCCTGCCATAGAAATACTAGTAGACATTGTAAAAGGCGGACCTAGTTCCGTTGGCAAACTATTACAACTCCAAAAAGACGCTAAAAGACGCAGAAAAAATTGATTTGGATAAATACATTTAAGTCATCCATAAAGGATAGACGTAAAATTTAAGGAGAAATACAATGCCTACAGTAACAAAGGTAAACCCAATTCTAAGAAACGAAAGCCGTTCATTTAACGGTAAGTCAGTTACACATCTCACAATCAGTGTAAGTCCGGACATCACCAGTTCAACAGGACCAGACGGTGCTATCCAGGAAATTCTACAGACAGTAACAGAAAATGCCACTCTAGTGATGGCAGGCGCTGTTGATGCTGATGGTATGGAAGTATTCATCGAAGGTGTCTTCCCAAGCAGTGACTATGGCACTGGCAGCGACCTAACATTCGCTGAGCACCTAGAAGATCAGATACAGGCACTAGGTGAAGTTGATGGAAATCAACTTGACGGTACAACAGTTGCAGTAACTGACACATACTTCGCAGACGACGTAGAAGCTAACTACGCCACTTCATAAGATTCCTAACTACCTTAGGGACCGGAGGGCTCACATTTTGTGGGCCCTTTTTTTTGACCGTTAAATACACACATGAACTACACGCTCTACACATTGGTAGATATAACAGAAACAGGCGAGCACCACGGCCCAGACGAAAAATCTGTAAATCAACAGGCAAATTATAACACAGTAATACAGTGTCTAGGACTGAGAGCAAACCCTGCTCCTATCAAAACCATCTCACATCACGAATCTGTGAAAGACATAGCCTTAGGCACACGATTCAGAGGCGTCCAACGCTATTGGCAGTTTGAATTTGAAATAGAATACGGCGCACCTTCACTGGAAGACATACTGGATGACTTTGATCTTGTGCCTGTGATAGACGGTTTAGACGAAACTGTAAAACTGGAACCTGCTATATTTTCTACCAAAGATTCAAAAAACAAAAATACGGTTATCTTGCCAGATAATGATCAACCCAACCTTGAATAAATACAACAGTCGAAAGGCACATAAGGCTAATAATACACTCACACAAGGCATTTGAACCAAAACGGAGTTTATTATGGCCGCTAAAGAGCCTACACAGTTAGAACGAGAAAGTCTAGAAGCACATGTTGATTTGTGCGCACTTCGCTATGAAAATCTAGACAATCGTCTTACCAAAATAGAAACCAAAGTAGCAGATATTCACGAAGATATCACCAACGGCAACAAAAACCTTGTAAAAGTTATTGTAGGGGCTGTTGGCACTGTAGTAGCAGGCCTGCTTTCCACTATTGTTGTTCTGCTTGTAAATTTCTAAAAACCATTCTTTCTCCTGCTAAATACCTATATGTTATTAAACGAGCTATTTCACTCTCTCGACGAAAAACAGATCTGGGCACGGTCAGGCAAGAATGTTGTTCGTAAATTTAGATGCACATCAGGTGCTAGAAAAGGCAGAATAGTGCCTTCTATGAGTGCCTGTTTTGCTGCGCCGGATGTTAAAAAGCGAGCAAGCATGCGCCGCACAAAAGCACGTCTTGGCAAAAAGATGGCCCGCAAAGCAAGAAAGACTAAGAGAGTAAATCCAGCGTCAAGAAGAGTGCAGGCTCTTAACAAGGCAAGGAAATGATTGTAGCAGAAATTTTAGAAGGTGTATCAACTGCTTGGAAGCGAGGCAAAGGCACTACAACAAGAAAGTTTCGCTGTAAGAGTGGTCCGAGAAAAGGCCGAGTAATGGCGTCTCCTGCTTCATGCAATAAACCTATAAACAAAAAGAAATCTGCATCTCTAACAAGAACCAAAGGCAGGCTGTCAGGACAGCAGGGATTTAAGTCTAAACAAACTCGCAGAAGAAATCCTTATTCTCGACGATTGACTCGACTAAACAAGTGAGAACCTCATGAAAATATCAGATTTACTAAACGAAAATAAACCAAGACAGATTAAAAGAGTATCATCTGCAGAAGTAGTTTTAACAGATCCTGATTCAGGAATTGAAACCACTTATCCTACAAAGGCAAAAGAACCCGGAACTATAAAAAGAAATAAGCAGGGAAAACTAGTTGCCGATCCCGATACACCTGGGGGTATAGCCACAGATATAGAGCCGGGTGAAGATATTGTAATAGAACCAGGCTCTGCTGAAGGCACTGAAGGGCAGGGAGTATGAAATTATCTGAGGTTGTCAATACGTATACTACCAATGAAGAACAGACTTTGTTAGACAAAATGACTGCTGCACAGATGATTGAAACCTATACAGAAAGAGAACGTTTCATTATAGAAGGTTTGATACGCAAAAGTCTGGTAACTAAGTTTCAATACAACAATTCCTATCTCGTGGTAAAAAATGAAAATAGTTGATGAAATTCAAGCATTAATCGATAAGCCTACAGATCCTACTTTGTTTCCTATAGAGAAGAAAGGAAGAATTCTAGTAGGAAAGTATTCAGTAAAACAGTGTGAAACAGGTTATACTGTATTCGATGAAAACAAACAGCCAGTTACCAAACTAGAAACAAAAATCGCTGCGGTTGCGCTTGCTAAGATGCTAAACAAGAATAAAACTCCTCAGCTGGAAATTCAAAGACTAGACAGAATGATAGCAAAGCACACACAAGACTGTGTTTTTTACGACCAAGTATTCAAAACTACTGACGATAGAGAGCGTAGGCAGGATCTTGACATGAAACTATGGCACGCAAGATCAAAAATACTAGACGCTGAAGACAAACTCGCAAGTTATATCTACACAAAGAGGCTAAATAATTAAAACGTTCTACACAGGAAGATCAAATGAACATCAGAGACATTTCTAAACCAGTTACAGCACAGTCGCTTAATGAAAGCCTAGAAAAGAAATTTGGCAAGCGAGTTAAACTTGAAACTTTTACACTTGAGCAACTGCACAATTCGCGCAACAAACTGCGCACAGCACTCAGTCAAATTGAAACCAACGAAAGTTACGGTGCTGTTAATACTTCTGAAACCTATCAGAAAAACAAGCTGTTTCTTGATGTTCTAAACGCTGAAATTTCTGAAAGAGAAGACGTAGAAGTAAATGAAAAAGCAGAATCAGAAGCACAGCAGAAAGCAGCAGGTGCAGCACTTGCAGCGAAGCGTGGTGAAATTCCGAAAAGCGAACTTACAGGTGCATCTAAAGAAATGCTTGATATGAGCGAAAAAGATTTAGAAGATTTTGCAGGTACGAAACACTCAGGCATTCCTGCCAAGAAAGGTGAATCAGTAGAAGAAGGCAGCATGGACATGGATATGGACATGGCTGCTTCAGACGGTAGAGGGCGCGACAATGTTCCGCCAGAAGACGAAAACGATCTCGACTACGAAGGCGGAATGGCCATGAAGCAGTTGAGCACAATTGACGATGCTGCCGACGAACTTTCAGACCTTATTAGCACTGACGAAAATCTTCCAGAATGGGTCCAGAAAAAGATCATACTGGCAATGAGTTATATTGACACTGCTAGAGACTACATGAAGTCTGCAGGCGCTGTTGATAGAGAACGCTCTATGAGCATGGAAAGTGTGATTCGCGAAGGTGCTGAAGACAAAGCAGAGTTGGTAATGGCAGCCAAGAACATGGTTGACAAACTTACAGGTTGGATGGAAGACACAGCAGAAATGCAGACTGAAACCATGCTTGAACTAGGTGATGCTATCCGCGATGAACTAGGTGAAAACGAATCTGAACAGTTTACAAGCACTGTCAAACCATCACTTGAATCACTGTATACCGCGATGGAATCTACTAGAAGCGATCTTGTTTCAGGTGTAAGAATGGTAGCAGGCGAAGAAGTTCCTGACATGCCTGGTGATGATATGGATGCAGAACCTGAAATGGAACCAACCATTGATCAGGAAGAAGGCGATCTTGATACAGATTTAGACCTTGATACAGACGACGAATTCGCAGCAGCTGACGCAGCCGCAGGCGGAGAGGAAGAAGCAGGCAGAGAAAAACGTGAAAGCATTGAACGTCCAAGACGTCTTGCTAAACTGTTTGCATCAAAAAAAAAGTAACTGAATCTGTAGAAAACCAAAAGCTGGTGATGGCTCTGCACACTATCAAAAACAGTGTAGATCAAAAGGACAAGCCTGCTTTCCTTCATTTTGAAAAACCCGGTCTGCCAGACCTTAAGCCAGGCTATATAAACATCAATCTCAATGATGTAATGGAAAAAATGAGTGCTCCTCAATTTAACTATGAAACCTTCAAGACTGCTTACGACAGTGATCCTACAATAGAAGAATATGTAGAAAATTTCAGCGAACAGGGAATTGAAATAGGTGTAGCCCCAGAGGCATCAGACGCTCCTCAAGGAGACACAGACGACGATTCCGACAAAGTATCACAAATGGCAAAGTCAGCAGTAGACCTAGACGACTAACAATCGGTTGACTCTACACCAAAAATCTCTTATAATACAACAAGTTATTAAAAGGCAAACAAACTGTGACTCTACTACAAAAAAAATTCGACTACCAGCCTATTGAAAGAAAACAGGTCAACGGTAAGAGAAAATATCTTACTCCGGACGGTGGCGCTGTTGCTTCTGTTACTACTATTCTCGATGCAACTAAAGACAAAACAGGCCTACTAGAATGGCGACAGAGAGTAGGAGAAAAGAAAGCACAGCAGATTACCACTGAAGCAGCAGGTATAGGAACTCGCCTGCACAAATATATCGAAGATTATATCGAAACAGCAGAGTGGGCTACTCCTGGCTCCAATCCTCACGCGCAGAAAGCCCACGCAATGGCAACTGTAATCAAAGAAAATGCCATGTGTGATATCACAGAATATTGGGGGTCAGAAGTTCCGCTATACATGCCTAACATTTACGCAGGTACAACCGACCTTGTAGGCTGTTACAAAGGGCAACCTGCAATTATGGATTTTAAACAAGCGAATAGAAAAAAGAAAATCGAATGGATTGAAGACTATTTTCTACAACTTGTAGCCTATGCAGAAGCACACAATGAAATATATGGTACCAACATACAGGAAGGCCATATTTTTATGTGTACTAGAGGCAATCACTCTACAGAAATAGGCGGCGAAGAATATCAACAGTTTGATGTATGGCCAGACGAGTATGCTGAATGGCGTAAAGAATGGTATAATCGAGTATATGCCTACTATGAACAACAGGCTTGAGCGATAAATACTTCATAATAGGAGAATAAGAGTGGCCGTTGTACAAATAAGTCGCATACAACATCGAAGAGGTCAAAAGAACACAGGTTCAGGCCTTCCGCAACTAGCGTCCGGAGAACTAGGCTGGGCAATTGATACTAGGGAGCTTTACATAGGAAATGGCGCAGTATCAGAAGGTGCGCCGGCTGTAGGCAACACTAAGATACTCACAGAATTTGATGATCTTTTCACCCTTGCTAGATCGTATACCTATCTAGGAACTGAAGGTTACTTAAACACAGGACCAGATTCTGCTTCACCAGTTAACAGGACTCTTCAAGAACGCTTGGATGATAGAGTAAGTGTTAAATCATTTGGTGCTAGAGGTGACGGTATTACAGATGATACAGAGGCTTTTCAAAGAGCAATTGATCAACTCTACGTCAACTCTGCCACAAAGTCTAATCCTCAGAGCAGGGTAGTTTTACATGTAGAAGCCGGCACTTATAGAATTAGTGATACACTATACATCCCGCCTTTTGCAACAGTGCATGGTGCAGGCATAGACAAGACCATAGTCAAACAGATAACCGATGTGCCTATTATAAGAACTGTCAATGGATCAAGTGAGCCGGGTTCTCCAGCAGACGATAGTTCTTCATCTTTTGAAAATCAAGCCAGAAAGATTTCTATGTCCGGTATGACTATAGAACACACTCACGCCAACACAGGCCTGCTTCTGGAAAGTTGTAGAGAAAGCCATTTTGAAAATATAAAAATACTAGGTAACTGGACAATAGGCGCTGCTCCTACACTAGAAAGTGTTGCAGTGAATCTAAAAAGTCAAAGCGGCGCTGTTGAAAGTTCAAAAAACCGTTTTGAAAACTGTATATTTGAAAAATTTGCTTATGCAGTTATATCAGACTGGGATGTTGAATTTAATCAATTGTCATCGTGTATGTTTGAGACTCTTGCCTATGGTGTTGTATTCGGAGAAGGCATTGCACAACTAGGCTCCAATGGCCAGAACACAGGACCCAGTCATTCTCTGATTGAAAATTCTCAATTTTTAAATGTTTCAAGAGAAGCAATTCTAGTATCTAATGGCAAGTTTAATGTAAGCAAAAATAATCGTTTTGTTACAGTAGGAACAAATCAAGGGTCTGAAGTAAATGCTGTATACCCTGTAATTTTATATAAAACCAGTTCTAATAAATCACTGCTTGATTACTTTGCAAGAACCGAGGCATTGATAAGCGGAACCGATGCAACTGTTACCTATATCCCAGAAATTGAAGGCACTGCACAATACGAACTTAGTTACGAACATGTGCAGAGTTTTGGCAGATTACAAAATGTGAGACTGTTCAGATTGCCTGGCGTTCAAAACCAAAATTACGAACTTGATTACACTATTGTTAGCAACACATATAGAGCGATAAGAAGCGGCACAATGAGTGTAACAGTAGATGCCATACAGGATAACGTAGAAGTAACTGACATCTATGATTACGTCGGCGATAATGATTTTATAACTGCTCTAGACTTTACAGGAAGACTGAGAGATACCGACAACGACGGCGCAGCAGATACAATAGATATCCGTGTAACTTCTAGAATGCCCAACGATGACGAATCTACAATTAAATTCACCATAAAGGCCAAAAAGACTGATACACCTTGATGTTCAATCCTACGTCTAGTTTTGAAACTCGCCTCGCAGCGTGGGCAGAAACAAGAGAAGAAATTGCAGCCAGTGACGATCCTATACAAGCCACGATCAACTGCTACTCACAGGCGCCCGAGGTAAGTATACACACAGATCCATACGATCGGGACACTTGGCCTACTCCCTGGGAGTTGATACAGGAAAACCTATACTGCGGCTTCTGTCGCTTGCTGGGCATTGCCTACACTTTACAATTAACAGACTGCTTTTCGGACAAGCAGTTCGAGATACATATACAACGCTCACGCGAAACAGGCGAGATATACTACTTGTTATACGTCGGTGACAGAGTCGTGGGATACACAGGAGAGACACATGTTGCACAATCTGACATACCAAACACTCATGATTTGCAACACCGATACAACCTGTCTCTCTAACAGAATACGAAGATAAACAACGAAAAGAATTGCCTACATAGTAGGACAGCGAAATAGCCATCTAAAGAAAGGAAAAAGCAAAATGTTATTCGAGAAACAGATATCACGCAAGCCCGATAATTACCCATGGACAAAAGACTTCATTGACGCAATCTGGAAAGGTTTTTGGACTCCAGACGAGTTCAACTTTCGATCAGATTATTCCCAGTTTAAGACAGACCTAACCACACAAGAACAGGAAGTAATCGTAAGAGCACTTTCAGCAATCGGCCAAATTGAAGTTGCTGTGAAATCATTCTGGGCAAATGTAGGAACACATCTTCCTCATCCTTCCATTAACGATCTTGGCTATGCTATGGCAAACTCAGAAGTCATCCACAACATGGCCTACGAAAAACTGCTGGACGTCCTGCATCTTACTCACGTGTTTGAAGAAAACCTAAACGAAGAAGTTATTCGTGGCAGAGTAAACTATCTACGCAAGTACAATGAAAGAGTCTACGAAGATGATAAAAAACAGTTCATCTATTCAATTATCCTCTTTACACTGTTTGTAGAAAATGTTAGTCTGTTTTCACAGTTCTACATAATCCTGCACTTCAATAGAAACAGAGCAGTACTAAAGGACTGCGCACAACAGGTGCAGTATACAAGAAACGAAGAGATGCTACACGCACAGGTGGGAATACAGTTGATTAACACACTGCGCGAAGAGTATCCAGAAATGTTTGACGCAGAATTGGAAGCAAGAATCCAGGAAGAGATTCGAGAAAGCATGATAGCAGAAAGCAAGGTAATTGACTGGATGATTGGCGACTATGCAGTAGATGGACTAAACGCAGACATCCTTAAGACCTTTGTTGCTAAGAGAATGAAAGAGTCAATGGAACAGATCGGTTTTGATCACAGTGACATCGAAATTGACAAACAGTTAGCCGACGAAACATTCTGGTTTGACGAAGCACTGCTAGGATCCACAATGACCGACTTCTTCCAAAAGCGTCCAGTAGAATATGCCAAAGGACAGGGAATCGGTGCAGACGAACTATTTTAAAACAGAAACAAAGGAAGTAAGAATGAGTTTTGATTGGCTAAACAAAGACTCGCGCACGTTTTTGGCGCGGGGCTATTTGAATGAAGAACAAAGCGCGGAAGATCGAATCCGTGAGATCGCAGACACAGCAGAACGTTTTCTTGATGTAGAGGGCTTTGCTGACAAGTTTTATGACTACATGGGCAAAGGCTATTATTCACTGAGTTCACCAGTATGGTCCAACTTTGGTAACAGCAAGGGCCTGCCTATCTCCTGCAATGGAGTTTATGTAGGAGACGAAATTTCCAAGATCATGAACAAGGCATCAGAAGTTGCTATGCAGACCAAGCACGGCGCCGGCACTTCGGGCTACTTTGGAGACATTCGCTCAAGAGGATCTCAAATCAAGACAGGCGGTACAGCAGACGGACCTGTCCACTTTATGAATATCTTTGAAACTGTGACTGACATTATCTCACAGGGTTCTGTGCGCAGAGGATCATTCGCCGGCTATCTTGACATTGAACATCCTGATGTAGAAGAGTTTCTAGAAATCAGAGAAGTTGGTCATTCCATTCAAAACATGAGCCTAGGCTTGTGCATTTCCGATGCCTGGATGGAAGAAATGATTGCAGAAGGTGAACGTGTCAAAGCAGGTGAGTTGGCTTCTACAGAAGCAGAAAAACTGCGTCTCTGGGCAAGAGTTATTCGCAAGAGAAAAGAGTCGGGCTATCCCTATCTATTCTTTACAGACAATGTGAACAACGGCAAGCCCAAAGTTCTTAAAGACAAGAATAAAAAAGTTTATGCTTCTAACCTCTGTTCAGAGATCTGCCTGCCAAGTGGAGATGACGAAAGTTTTGTGTGTAATCTTGCTTCTATGAACGTTCTTACTTATGATGAGTGGAAGAACACAGACGCAGTTGAAACACTAACATACTTCCTTGACGCGGTAATGACAGACTATATTAACAAGACCGCTGACATTTCTCACATGGAGAGTTCATACAACTTTGCTCGTCGTTGGCGTGCGCTAGGCATTGGACAGTTAGGCTGGCACTCATATTTACAGAGCAAGATGATTCCTTTTGAAAGTTATCAAGCAGCAACACTGGCTACAGAAATTGCTCGCTTTATGGACGAGCGCACACTGAAAGCCACACAGGAAATGGCTGCTCGATACGGCGAGCCGGACGGCATGATTGGATACGGTGAGCGTAATCTTACTCGTCTTGCTATTGCGCCAACAACGTCAAGTTCCTTTATCCTTGGACAGGTATCACCTTCCATTGAACCACTGCGTTCTAACTACTTCACAAAGGATCTTGCCAAAGGTTCATTTACCTACAAGAATCCTTATCTTGAAAAACTATTAGAATCGTATGGTCGTAATGACCAAGAAACCTGGATGAGTATTTTAACAAATTCAGGATCAGTTCAGCATCTTGACTTCCTAGGAGAAACCGAAAAGGCAGTGTTTGCTACTTTTGATGAGATTACTCCTATTACAATCGTTCAGCAGGCAGCAGCAAGACAGAGATTTATCGACCAGAGTCAGAGCCTCAATCTTATGATTCCGCCCTCTGCTGCTGTGAAGGACATCAACGCATTGCTGATTGAGGCGTGGCAGTTAGGAGTTAAAACCCTATATTATCAGCGTTCATCTAATCCTGCTCAGGAACTTGTACGTGATATCATGAACTGCGAAGCGTGTGAGGCTTGATATGAATACGGTGATTTGGAGCAAAAATGCCTGTATGTTCTGTGATTGGGCAAAAGAATTGTTGGAAAGTAAGGGCATTGAGTTCGAAGAGCGTAATATATCACAGGGCGAATGGACTAGGGAGCAGTTACAAGAGGCTGCTCCTGGTTCAAAAACAGTGCCACAGATATGGTTACACGGTAAGTATGTAGGAGGCTTTACAGATCTTAAAACATATATCAAAAACAACCCGGAGTAATAACAAATGTTAATCGAAACACCTTACAAAAACGGTGACACTATCAGCCTGAAATTAAGTTCAGGCGAAGAAGTTGTAGCAAGATTGGAAGAAGAACGTGACGACACACTGAAACTGTCAAAGCCTCTAATGCTTACACCTACCCAGGAAGGACTCGGGCTGGCACCATTTATGTTCACTATTAATCCAGAACAGAATATCATTCTTAACAGAGCAACTGTGCTTTGTATTGCGAAAACTGAAGAACAGATGGCAGCACAGTATGTCCAGAACACAACAGGACTTGCGGTATGAGCCTGTCAGCACTTGAATCTGCTGCAGGAGCAGCATCCGGCGCTGCAGAATCTGCCATAGGGTCTGTTTCCTCTTTTGCTGGGGATTCCTGTGACATAATGGGAACACTGGGATCACTTGTGCCTGATATTGGTGATATTGCCGGTGCTGCACAGGAAACTATAAGTAAGTTGCTTGAACCTCTAGCAGGAATAGGCGACATGATAGCAGGCGCAATATCGGCAATTAAGGATAAGATAGCAGGACTAATACCTAACCTAGGTGATATTACTGGTATATCTTTAGGCGATCTGCCTATTCCTGATTTAAACGCAATAGGCGGCGGTATAGCAGATGCTGTTAGTAGTTTGACATCAGCAATAGGAGGCATAGCAAGTTCTGTGTCTTCTCTTGTAAGTTCGGCTATAGGCTCTCTTCAAGGCGCTCTAGATGCAGTAGTCGGATCTATAAGCGGCGCTCTTGATGTTCTAGGAGCAGCATCCTGTTCAGCAGTTACCGGAGTTATTAATGGTATAGGCAGCGGTGTGTCCGGTGCATTAGACACTGTAAGCACTGCTGCCAACACCGGCGACCTTGGTGCAAGTGTAAATAGTGCAGCGGCTGATGCCGCTGATGGTATGAAAGGAGCAGCAGACGCTGCGCTTGCTCAAGCCAATGATCTAATGGGTGGTATCAAGGGCCAAATTGATGGCGCCCTTGCAATTGTATAATGAGAGGCGCTGCAAGACTAAACGACAAGACCATTGGTGACTGTTCTGTTCACGGTCCTAATATCCAAGGTAAAATTATATCCGCTTCTTCTGATATTGAAGTAAACGGTAGAGGTGTTGCCAGGCTGGGTGATAAAGTATTAGCAGATTGTGGCCACGAATCTAAAATTATTACTGCTTCGAATACCGAAGATCCTAACAACAAGATAGGCACTGCTAGACTGAATGACAAAGTAGGCGATTCGCCTTACACAGCAAAAATAATTACTGCTTCTACTGACACATTTCCAAATCCTGGTTGACATACCTAAAAAATCTAGTATCATATTAGTATGGTTAAAGTAATATTGACGGATTGCGACGGAGTATGCATGAACTGGGATTATGCATTTGGTGTTTGGATGGAACAGCATGGACATACTCCGGTTGAAAAAGGCAACAGATGTTATTCTCTTGCAGACAGATATAATCTAGACCCTAAACAAGTCCCGCAACTGGTAAAACAGTTTAATGAAAGTGCCGCAATGGGGTTTTTACCTGCGCTGCGCGATGCTGTGTATTATATTAAAAGACTGCACGAAGAACACGGCTATGAATTTCACTGTATAACTTCGATGGGCAAGGAGCCCAATGCTGTGAAACTGCGTGAGATGAATATAAGAAAACTGTTCGGTGAAACTGCGTTTTCAAAAATCATCTGCCTTGACACACAAGCACCTAAATACGATATCTTAAAACAGTACGCGAACACAGGTTTGTATTGGATTGAAGACAATTATCGAAACTGTGTCGCAGGACTGGACTATGGATTAAAACCCGTGTTAATGGAACACGGATTTAATATGACGGAAGACATCCCAATAGGCGTTACAAAAGTAACCAGTTGGAGAGAAATATACTCAACAGTAACAGGAGAAAACTATGAGTAATCTACATGAAGAAATCAAACAGGCATTTCAGAACTATCTAGCAGAAGCCGAAACCTTTGATGAAAAGGGTGTAAAAGCCGCTGCTGCTCGTGCCCGTAAAGCACTTGGCGATTTAGGCAAACTCACAAAGGATCGTCGCAAGGAAATCCAAGACCGAAAGAACGAGATGTAATATGAAGGCGACTGTGATTGGCGGAGGTATAAGCGGTGTAACAACTGCGTACTATCTTGCTCG
>Ga0209923_1000184_pt1 | contig 14050 bp, 14 predicted proteins | sample SalPon1_A_H2O_MG_FD_185696 | JGI IMG/M metagenome (GOLD analysis project Ga0209923, IMG submission 185696) | Salt pond water microbial communities from South San Francisco under conditions of wetland restoration - Salt Pond MetaG R1_A_H2O_MG... | ecosystem: Environmental > Aquatic > Non-marine... | reverse complement strand
ATGGGCGGGGCGGTGCGCGTCGAGGGCGATGCCACACAGACGCTCACTGCACCACAGCTGCCGTTCGTGGTCGGCTACGACGGTGGTGCCGGTGAGACAGGCTCCCTCGTCGCTGGTGTCCGCAGGCTCTCTGAGACGGTTCCGCCAGCTGCGCGCGTCATCGAGACCATCGGTCAGGTTGTCGCGGAGGGCGAACAGCTGCTGGCGGCAGCTCCACCGGAGGCACCTCCATCGGAGACGCTGCTGACGGAGCTGGGCGGACTCATGGATATCAATCACGGGTTGCTGGCCGCACTGGGTGTGTCTGGACAGAGTCTGGAGGCGATGGTCTGGGCCGCCCGAGAGGCAGGTGCGGTGGGCGCGAAACTCACCGGGGCGGGCGGTGCCGGCTGTATCGTGAGTCTCGATCCGACGCCGGAGACCGCCCGCGCGCTCCGGTACACCCCTGCGTGCGTGGAGGTCTTCCGCGCGGAGTTGGACACCGACGGCGCACGGGTCGAATCCACATGACGGTCGTCCTCAAGCTCGGCGGGAGCGTCATCACGGACAAGCAGGCGGTTGAGGTCGTCGACCAGACCACCCTCCGATCGCTTGCGGAGGCGGTGGCTGCTGCTGGGGTGCCGTTGGTCATCGTCCACGGCGGTGGCAGCTTCGGGCATCATCGCGCAGCCGCACACGACGTGTCGACGACGACAGGGACGACGGATGCGACGGTCATCGCGTCGATCCATGGGGCGATGCAGCGGCTGAACACGATCGTCATCGACCAGCTACACACCGCTGGGGTGCCCGCGGTGCCGATGGCGCCGATCGGGTTCGCGCATCGCGCGGCGCAGGCCGACCTCCACGTTGCGACCGCACCGATCGCGGTCGCCGTCGAGCGGGGATTCGTCCCCGTCTGCTACGGGGACGTCATCCTCGATGCCGACGTCGGAGCAACCATCCTCAGCGGCGATCGCCTGGTCACCGCCATCGCACAGCGGCTCGATGCAGAGCGGATAGGCCTCTGTGGAGACGTCCCTGGTGTGCTCGATGCAGATGGTGCGGTGATCGAGCGGATCACCAGCTACGATGCGGTCGCAGACAGCATCCGCGGCACAGCAGTGACCGACGTCACCGGTGGCATGGCCGCGAAGGTCCGTGAGATGCTCGCGGTGGGTCGCCCTGTCCGGATCTTCGGCCCCACGGCCCTGCCGGGGTTCCTCGCCGGCGAGGCGGTGGGCACCCTGATCGACGGCGCTGGGTGAAACCTACCGCAGGTGGATGCAGTCACCGGCGGTGACACGTCGGCGACCGCCGGCCGTCTCCACCACGAGGGCCCCCGAATCGCTGATGTCCACCGCGGTCCCTTCCAGACGCCCGTCGGGGAGGTCTACAGCCACATCACGCCCCAGTGTCGCCGCCGCAGCCCGCCATCGTGCGGTGATGGATGTCGTCCCATCAGGCCCCTCCAGGGTCGAGATCGCCTCCTGAAGCCCCGCGAGGAGCTGTTGGGTGCTTCGCCGTCGGTCACACGACCCGATGGCGGCAGACACCGCTGTCGCACCCCTCGGGAGTGCCGCCAGGTCGATGTTGAGATTCACCCCAACCCCGATGATGAGCCGACTCCGCCCGTCGAGCTCCCCGTGATGCTCGCTCAGGATGCCCGCGACCTTCCCGGCCGGGGTGTCACTCATGAGAATGTCGTTCGGCCACTTGATCTTGGAGCTCACCCCCAACTCTGCGAGGGTGTCGGTGACCGCCACCGCTGCCGCCAGTGTGTACAGTGGAAGCGCATGCGTCCCCAGTGTCGGGGTGTGCACGACGGACAGCCAGATGCCCCCCTCCGGTGCGGTCCACGTGCGCCCACGCCGGCCACGGGCAGCGGTCTGGGTGTCGGCGACGATCGCACAGTCCGGTCCCCCAGCGTCGATCACTTCCCGTCCCCGGGTGTTGGTGCTCCGCAGGCGTGTCGCGTGCCGCACCTCCCATCCGAAGCTCGCACCGACCGACAAGGTCGCAGCTGTGACCCCCTCGATCGCCCGCAGGTGGTAGCCATCGCCGGTCACGTCGATCTGCACACCCCCCGCGCGGAGCTGCTCCACCTGCTTCCACACCGCAGCGCGTGAGATGTCAAGACTCGCCGCCAGCGAGGGTCCAGAGGCGGGCCCCTCGATGAGCCTGTCGAGAATCGCAGTGCGGGTCGCGTCGGTCATCACTCGATCTGCACGAGGGGGTCGCCAGCATCGACCTGATCTCCGACGCGGACGGCCACCCCGGTGACGGTACCTGCGGTCGTCGCCGTGACCTCATTCTCCATCTTCATCGCCTCGAGCACACAGAGCACATCCCCCCTGCGAACCTCGTCGCCCTCGGTCACACTCACCCCCAGGATGGTCCCCTGCATCTCGGCGGTGACCGCCCCATCGCCCAAAGCGGCAGCTTCACCCGGCCCATGCATCGACGGTGCTGGTCGCCGCTGCTGGGGTTCTTGGGATGGGGCCTGGGCGCCATGGACGGCGACATCGAAGCGCCGGCCATCGACTTCCAGTGTGTACGTGACCGGCTCTCCACGGGCATCGCCCGCATCAGGCCTGCGCTCATCGGTTGCCCCACGTTCGCCCATCAGCGCCTGGACGTCGAGCACCTCGTCGACGAACCGGGTGTGGTAGTCTCCGCTGCGGAAGCGCTCATCGGCCACGATCGCAGCATGGAAGGGGATGATCGTCTGGACCCCTTCGATGGTGTACTCCTCAAGCGCTCGCTCTGCGCGTGCAAGACAGTGTCTGCGGTCGCGCCCATGGACGATCAGCTTCGCGATCATGGAATCGTACTCACCGCTGACGGTCGCACCTGCTGCGACCCCATCCTCGACGCGCACGCCCATGCCCCGAGGCGGGTCGTACCGCTCGATCAGCCCCGTTGTGGGGCGGAACTCCGCCCGAGCATCCTCCGTGTTGATGCGGAACTCGATCGCATGCCCATCGAGCTGCACCTCCTCCTGCTGCAGCGGCAGCGGCGCGCCGGCGGCAACCATCAGCTGCAGGTCGACGAGGTCGACACCACAGACGAACTCGGTCACGGGGTGCTCCACTTGGATGCGCGTGTTCACCTCCATGAAATAGAATGCATCCGACGTGAGGAGGAACTCCACCGTCCCCGCACTCGTGTATCCAGCAGCGGTGACACCCGCGATCGCCGCCTCACCCATCGCCTCCCGCAACGACGCGTCGACCACCGGTGACGGTGCCTCTTCGATCAGCTTCTGATGGCGGCGCTGCAGGGTGCAGTCGCGTTCCCCGAGATGGATGGCGGAGCCCTCTGCGTCGGCGATCACCTGGATCTCCACATGCCGTGGAGCCTCAATGAACCGCTCGAGGTACACCCGGTCATCATCGAAGTATGCGGTGGCCTCCCGCACCGCTGCTTCGAGCTTGGCCGCCGCCTCCCCCGGCGCATGCACGATCTTCATGCCCCGGCCCCCGCCGCCGCCTGCGGCTTTTATCGCCACGGGATACCCGTGTTCCTCGCCGAATGCGTGGACCGCTTCGGGCTCAGTGACCGCTTGGTCGCTGCCTGGAATGACCGGCACCCCGGCATCCGCCATGATGGTGCGGGCAGCTGTCTTGTCCCCTAACTGTCGCATCGCCGCCGGCGGGGGGCCGATCCAGGTCATCCCTGCATCGATCACCGCCTCGGCGAAGGTGGGATTCTCCGCGAGGAAGCCGTATCCTGGGTGCACGGCATCGGCACCAGCCTCCTCTCCGACGGCGACGATCCGCTCGATGTCCAGGTAGGACTCTGCCGCCCGGGCTGGTCCAATGTGATAGGCCGCATCTGCCATCTGGACATGCCGGGCATCACGGTCGGCGTCACTGTAGACGGCCACCGCAGCGATTCCCCGATCGTGACAGGCTCGGATCACCCGGATGGCGATCTCCCCGCGGTTCGCGATCAGGACCTTCTCGAACATCTTTACCTCAGTCTGAGGCAGGGACCACCTGATTGTATCGATTCAGCGAAGTCGGTCTCGACAACTGTCGTGAACCGGCATAATGCAAACCGTTTATGCCAGTCACACTCACGCACCCGGTATGACCGTGAACGTCGCTGTTCTGGGCGCAACCGGCGCGGTGGGACAGCGGTTCATCCAGCTGCTCGCGGAGCACCCCCAGTTCACCCTGACCGATGTGACCGCCTCCGCAGCGAGCGCTGGCAACAGCTACGCCGAGGCGGCCCGCTGGCGGCTCTCGACACCGATGCCCGCGGCTGCCGCCGAACTGCCAGTCGTCGAGACCGACCCCGCTGCGGTGAGTGACGCTGCCGACCTCGTCTTCTCCGCGCTCCCGTCGGGCGTCGCCTCGAGGGTCGAACCCGCCTTCGCGGAGGCCGGGTACATCGTCTCATCGAACGCATCGAACGACCGCATGGCACCTGACGTCCCACTCGTCATCCCAGAGGTGAACCCGTCACACCTGGGACTCCTCGATGCCCAGCGGGATGCGCGGGGGACCGAAGGGGCGATCCTGAAGAACCCCAACTGCTCGACGATCACGATGGTCCCCACACTCGCGGCGGTGCGCGAGGCCGGTCTGGAGCGGGTACATGTGGTGACCTTGCAGGCGGTCTCGGGCGCTGGGTACGGTGGTGTGGGCTCGATGGAGATCCTCGACAATGTGATTCCACACATCAGCGGCGAGGGCCCGAAGATGGAGTCGGAATCATGCAAGCTGCTCGGCACCCTCGATGGTGATGAGGTGGTCGCCCATCCGATGACCGTCTCCGCGTCGACCAACCGGGTGCCCACCCTCGATGGCCATCTGGAGACGGTCTTCATCGAGACCGCCGACCCGCTGGATGAGCTGAGCACTGCCGCCGCCATGGAGCTGTTCCCCACGGCGGAGCTGCACTCGTCACCGGACCCGGTGATCACCGTGCTCGATGCGATGGACCGTCCACAGCCGCGGCTCGACCGCATGCGTGGCGGTGGGATGCAGGTGACCGTCGGGGGGATCAGTGGCACCCAGACCGGCATGATGTACAACTGTCTGGCACACAACACCATCCGCGGTGCTGCAGGTGCTTCGATCCTCAACGGTGAACTGTTGCTGCAGGAGGGCTATCTCTGATCAGCTCACGCGATTGCGCAGCTGTTCACCCTCGGTGAGCCGGCGCAGGTTCGTCTCGACGATATCGGCCATGCGGTCCCAGTAGCGAGGGGTCGCACCTGAGTTGTGTGGGGTGATCAGCACGTTCTCGAAGCTCCAGAGGGGATGCGAAGCTGGCAGTGGCTCCGGGTCGGTGACGTCGACCGCTGCACCCCCGATTGCGTTCGACCGGAGTGCCGAGACAAGGGCATCGGTGTCCACGATCGGACCACGCCCAACGTTGATGAGCACCGCATCTGACCGCATCGTCAGCAGTCGCTGCCCATCGATGAAGCCACGCGTCTTCTCCGTCAGTGGCGCGGCGATGATCACGAACTCCGCAGCGGCGACAGCCGCATCAATCGCGGCGCGGTCATCATACCCCACGACGGCCCCCGCTGGTCCGCCCTTCTCAGGTGTGTGTCGGACACCGGTGACCTCCACATCGAAGTGCTGCAGCATCTCACACACACGCGTGCCGATCGCCCCCATGCCGATGACGACCGCATCCGCCCCCGCGAGCTCGCCTGGTGGGTACGACTGCCAGACCCGCGACCGCTGTTGGCCCACCGCGATGTCGAAGCGACGGCTGAAGTACAGCATCGCGCCGATGACCTGCTCTGTGATGTTGGGTGCATGCACCCCTGCGGCGTTTGTCACGACCACATCTGCGGTACGGAACCGCTCGAGGTCCAGATGTCCCACGCCGGCGAACGAACAGGCGAACACCCTCAGCGCCCCTGGCGCGTCCAAGATCGCCTCCGGCAGGCCGTACCCGACAGCCATCGCCGCTTGCGGGACGAGTTCAAGCTCCCGTGCACGCGTGTCCGCGAGATGCACACGGCCGGCACCCAGCCGCTCCCGCAAGGTCGAATACAGACCACGGGCATCCATCCCATGGATCTTCTGCCGCACCACCACGACCTCTGGGTCCGCATCTGACGTCATACGCCTCCCACTCAGGCGGCTGGCAAAGTCGTCACGGTGCAGATAGGTCGCAAGTGGTTTGCCGGTGCTGGTCCGTGCGACCTTCATGCAGGTCCTCGTCACGGGTGGGCTGGGGTTCATCGGTGGTCACATCGCCGCAGCGCAGCTCGAGGCAGGCCATGCGGTCCGTGTCCTCGACAACAGAGACCCCTTCTACGACCTCCGACTGAAAGATGCCACCGCCGCACATCTACGGGACCTTGCTGCCAACGGATCGGGCAATCTCGAGGTCATAAGCGGCGATGTTCGGGATCTGTCGCAGGTCGAAGCTGCCTGCTCCGACGTCGACCTCGTGTACCACCATGCGGCGAAAGCAGGCGTCCGCCCCAGCGTCGATGACCCCCGCACGTATCATGAGGTCAACGTGACGGGTACGCTCAACCTCCTGGAGACCCTGCGTGCGGAAGATCCCGTCCGGATCATCCTCGCATCCTCATCGTCGGTCTACGGCGGCGATCAGGACCTCCTCCCGTTCGCGGAAACCGATCCCACCGTCCCCATCAGTCCGTACGGAAGCACCAAGCTCGCGGGAGATCGGTACGGCCTCACATACGCCGATGTGTATGACCTCCCGGTCGTGGTGCTGCGGTACTTCACCGTGTATGGCCCCCGCATGCGGCCGAACATGGCGATCTCGAACTTCGTATCTCGGGCGTTCGCCGGCGCTCCGTTGCAGATCTACGGCGACGGCAGCCAGAGCCGGGACTTCACCTACGTGGAGGATGTCGTCGGGGTCAACCGTCGCCTCGCAACGACCGACAAAGCCGATGGGCGTGTCCTCAACATCGGCTCCGGTGACCGGATCACGATCGCCCGCCTCGCGGCAGTCATCCGTGATGCAATCGACCCGCAGATCGAGATCGAACATCGCGAGGGCTTCGCGATCGATGCCCCCCACACACGGGCTGACACCTCTCTGGCCGCCTCACTCCTGGGCTACCGCCCATCGTACTCGATCCGGGAGGGCGTCGAGGCGTTCATCGCATGGTATGCTGCACACCGCGACTGGTACGGCCCGCTCGTGTATGACTCCGCCTGAGCCCTCATGGACAGCGTTGCCAAGGGGTCAGAGGGATTAATACCCCCCTCGCCTGGTTCGGTGGTATGGACACGTTCGACGTCGTCATCATCGGCGGCGGTCCCGCAGGCATGGCCGCAGGGCATGCGGCCGCCAGCGGTGGTGCGGCGGCCCTCATCCTCGAGAAGGGTGTGCCGCGGGATGACCGACCCGATCGGCTCGGTCCTGACTCGACGGATGCGGCAGGGATTCTCGATTACTGGGTCGACATCATGCAGTTGGACCCTGCAGCGTTTCCCGATGGGGTCATTGTGGACGTGCTCGACCGCGCAGAGTTCATCGGCCCCACCGAGTCGCTGACGCTGCGGTCGACGGGGCTCCCCGCATCGTATGACCACTTCGGATTCTGCATGCACCGCGCCCGCTTCGATGACTACCTTCGCGACCGTGCGACGGATGCAGGGGCCGTCTACGAGGTCGGTACCGCCGTCGCTGATGTCGATCTGGCTGATGAGGACCAGCGCATGCACACGGTCGCACTCCGTGATGGGCGAAGTGTGGAGGCACCGCATCTGATCTTGGCAGACGGCCCACAGCGCCAGGTCACCGGACGGGTGCTCGCCGAGTTGCTGCCGGCGGCCACCGTCGAACAGATGGCCACCCCACAGACAAACCACATCGCCTATCAGGAGCACCGCCGCTTGCCCCCGGAGGTCGCCGCGGAGTTGTCTGGGGCGATCCGCTTCTGGTGGGGGCACATGCCGGGCCATACCGCTTATCCATGGATCTTCCCGAACGACCAGAACACCGCCCGGATCGGGCTCACCATGCCGATCGGCCTCGAACTTGAGGCGGTGGATGCACCACAGCAGTACCCCCTCCTGCGGCCCGACGACACGGCGATTCCCTCGGGCGCAGAGTACGTCCGCCGCCTGCTGCAGATGGAGTATGGCGACCGCTATGACATCGAGCAGGACTTCCCGCTGGTCACCGACCGTGGCAAGCGTGGAGGTACAGAGACATACGCGATCAGCTCGACACGCCCGATCGAATCCCCGACCCACCGGGAGGTGGCGATCGTCGGCGGGGCCATGGGGGCGACCTCTGCGTTCCACGAGGGGGGAGACCACACCGCGATTGCAACCGGACGGATTGCAGGCACCCTGGCAGCGGAGGGGACCCTGTCGGGGTACAACCCCGCCTGGCGCGAGGAGCTCGGCGATGAGGTCATCCGCAACGTTGCGATGGCAGACGTGGTCGCGTCTTACGGACCGGCAGATTGGGACCGCTCATTCAGGACCGCCCGACGCATCCTCCGCGTCGCTGATGGATACGGTCTCTTTCGGCTCCGCAACCTCCTGTTGGGGGTCGGTGCCATCCGGCTGTTGTATCAGTACCGATCGGCGAAGCGTGCCCTGCAGGACGGCCGCTACGTACAGATAGCCGCGGGCGAATATGCGAACGGCTGACAGAGTAAGGGTCTTGCACGTCTGTGCCATACGTTAGATGCACACCGTACGTCCCCACCGGAGGAGCACCGCCACGGTGCCGATGATGGACCGGAGAACCCAGGTGTGTGACACGGGGTCGTCCGTCCCCTGATTCGGACCGCCCGACACGAGGGTTTCCCGGCTGACCTGGCACACCGCCGCAGGATGATGCCGGAGGTTAGTGTCTCGGGCGCACATCTTCCGCAATGGCCATAGGGGTCCCTCCGCTGGCTGTCGTATGGAGCTAGAGCCTCGCGAGGTCGCTGACCTGGCCCCTGCCGACCGCACCGCACTGTTCGACCGTGCGGCGGCAGACCCCGACGTCTCCGACCGCGTCGCGGAGATCATCGACCGGGTGCGTGCCGAGGGGGATGTGGCGCTGTACCGGTACGCGGAGGAGCTCGATGATGTGACCGTCGGCAGTATCGACATCACCGACATGCTGGACGAAGCCCTCGCGGCGATCGATGACCAGCTCCGGACGGCACTCGAGACCGCAGCGAGGCGGATCGAGAGCTTTCACGAGAGCCAGCGGCGCGAGGACTACGAGGTCGAGGATGCGGTGGGCACGTTGGGGCGTCGCTTCCGCCCCTTCGGTCGTGTCGCTGTGTACGTGCCCGGCGGTGCAGCCGCCTATCCCTCGAGTGTGCTGATGGGTGCGATCCCCGCGCGGGTGGCGGGTGTCGAGGAGGTCATCATCCTCACACCCCCAGCGGACCCGATGCCGTCGGCGACACTCGCGGCGGCTGCCATCGCGGGGGCGGATGCGGTGTATGCTGTGGGTGGGGCTCAGGCGATTGCAGCTGCGGCCTACGGCACCGAGACCATCGGGCGCGTCCAGAAGATCGTCGGGCCCGGGAATCGGTGGGTCACCGCTGCGAAGGTGGCCGTCAGCGGTGATGTCCCCATCGACTTCCCGGCGGGTCCGTCCGAAATCGTCGTCATCGCAGATAGCACCGCAGACCCCACCTACGTCGCCGCAGATCTCATCGCACAAGCCGAACACGACCCTGCAGCATCGGTCGTTTGCCTGGTCGATGACGCGGAGGTCGCGGATGCCATCGTCACCGCAATCGCATCCCAGTACGCCGAACGTGCCCGCCAGGATATCATCCAGAAAGCACTGCAGCATGATCGGTCTGGCGTGTTCATCGCCCGTTCAATCTCCGAGGCGATCGTCTTCACCGACGCCTATGCACCGGAGCACTTGTCGATCCAGACGAGGGACCCGTATGCGGTCGCCGATCGAATCCAACACGCCGGAAGCATCTTTATCGGGGGGATGACCCCCGTGGCTGCCGGTGATTACGCCACCGGCCCGAACCACGTACTGCCGACGATGGGCGGGGCCCGTATCTATGGCGGGCTCAGTGTCGACACCTTCGTGCGGACCCAGACGGTCCAGGAGCTTTCATCGTCGGGTCTGGCAGACTTGGAGGGGGTGATCGTCCCGATCGCCACCACCGAGGGTCTGGAGGCGCACGCGCATTCGGTGGAGATCCGAACTCAGCGTCAGAATTAATCCCCTTGGGAGTCTAGATAGTCTCATGAGCAGTACAGCCGCGACAAACGAAGATGCACCGGCGGTGTCGGTGACGGAGGCTGCCGCGGCGGAGGCACTCCGACTGATAGAGGGTGAGGGGCTGGATACCGGCGAGGCAGGGCTGCGCCTGTTCGTTCAGCAGGGTGGGTGTGCGGGCCTGTCATACGGGATGCGCTTCGACACCGCACCGGAGGATGATGATGCGGTGGTGGAAGAGAACGGCCTTCGCATCTTCGTCGACCCGGCGAGCCGCAACTACGTGGGTGGGTCGGTCCTCGCGTTCGAGGACGGCCTGCAGGGCGCGGGCTTCCACGTCGAAAACCCGAACATCGTCTCCGAGTGTGGGTGCGGGGAGTCGTTCCGGACATGAGCCAGCCGGTTGAAGCTCGGGAGGCCGAGGGTGCGACGGTGCACATCGACGACAGCCTGACCGAGATCGGGTCGAAGGGTCCCTTCGCCCGTGTCTTTGTGGATGCTGAGTTGACGACACCCTGGGGGTATCACTGTACAGTGTGTGATTCGTTGGCGGTCGCAGCGGACACGATGGGCCGCCTCGAGTGCACCGACTGTGGCAACCTGCGCCGACCTGACGAGTGGGACGCCGCCCACGAGTGAGTCTCACGTGCCGTCGAGGGGGAGTCGCGTCTGCGCGGCGTCCGGGATGCGGCGCTCATCGAACTTCAGATGCCGGTGGGGGAATGCGAACTCCATGTGCGCGGGGTCCTCGTGGAACGCCGACCGAACCGCTTCATTGATCGCCGATGCGGTGCTGGTGAGCTGAAACGGGCGTTCGACCCAGCACCATAACTCCAAGATGATTCCGCTATCACCGAACTCACGCAGCAGCACCGTCGGGACCGCGGGGTAGCGGGCCGCACGGATCCGGATCGCGGGCCCCCCCTCGATGACACCATCGATGGATGATGCGGTCCGTTCGATGAGCTCACGTGCTCGGTCGATGTCGGAGTCGTAGGTGAGACCGAACTGTAACGTCAGCCGGGTCCGGGGGTCCTCCGCGGAGTAGTTCGTCACCAGTCGTTCGCGAATCACGGAGTTCGGGATCACGAGAAACGTGTTCTCCAGCGTGATTATCTTGGTGTAACGGATCGTCATGTTGTCGATGAATCCCCTCCGGCCATCGTCCAGCTCGACCATGTCACCGATCTCGTACGGCTGATCCATGAGGATGAACAATCCGTTGATGATCGCTGCGACGATCGGTGCCAGCACCAACCCCAGCACCGCAGAGAACACCGTCACCGACAACACGACGTTACCCAGGTCGACACCGATGATCGAGAGTGCGATGACCACCCCCGCACTGAGCATCGCAATCTTCAGCACACGACTGACCGTCGCCTGCACAGATTGCCGGTCGAACTGCTGCTCGACGGGCACCTCGAGCAGCCGACCACCGAACCGCACCAACAGCACGGTCGCCACCAGCACGCCTATCGCGAGAAGGTACTCGACCAACGGGGTCGGCACCTGCAGCGGAACCGGCATGAACGACAGTGACGACAGCGCTGACACGGTGCTACGTACCCGACATCATCATAAAAAGCCACATACCCCAGTGGACGGACAGTAAACAGTAAGGACCTCCCGTCTGAGATGCTGGCATGGCGGATGACCTCCGGGGGACGATCGACCACGTCGGGACCCGGTTCGACCTCGGGGAGTATGAGGTCGCAGCGTACCTCGCGGTGTTGGACCAGGGAGAACTCACCGCATCGGCGATCGCAGACCGCACGGAGATCCCGCAACCCCGCGTGTATGATACGGTCCGGAGCCTCGCCGATCGGGGGCTGGTGGAGCTGCGGGAGTCCCGCCCGATGAAGGTGGTCGCGATCGACCCCGAGGAGGCGCTCTCGCCGGCCGCATCGGCACTGGATACGCTGATCGGTGATCTGAGCGACCGATACACGGCACCCGCCCGCGAGACGGAGGCCGTCGCGCTCGTGAAGTCGCGGTCGACGATTCTTCGCTACCTGAGGGAGGTGATCGAGTCTGCCGAGTATGAGCTCGTCATCTCGCTGACTCCATCACTCCTGGACCGCTTCGAGGCCGAACTCGAGGGTGCAGTTGATGCGGGTGTGAGTGTGAACCTCCTGCTGACACCGGCTTCACGAGCACCAGCGCCCCACCACTACGGCTACCAGGCTGTCGCGACCACCGTCCGGACACGGCGGGGGATCACGACCCCCATCCTCGCGGTGGCTGATGGCACCTACTCATTGTACGCGACGCAGGATGCACTTCGGGATGATGCCGATCGGTACGGCGTGATCTTCCACCGGTCTTCGTTGGGCTTTCTCGTCTCGGGCTTCTTCTCGACGGTGCTGTGGTCGACCGCAGAGCCCGTCGATATCGCTGGCAAGCGGCGGCCCTTCCCGCGTCGATACGCGTCGGTGCGCCGGGCGGTGAAAGACATGACCGCCATCGAGGGTCCCGTCTACGCTGCGGTCAGCGGTCGTCAGGTGACCTCAGGCGATCCGGTCGAGCTCACCGGTGCGGTCGCTGCATCGACCATCGAGGACACCGAGGAGGTGGCGTCGTTCACCCTCGAGACGGATGCCGGAGCCGTGCAGATCGGAGGGCTGCTGGCGGCACTCGAGGACGTCGAGGCACATGAGGTCCTCGTCGACACCTCCCCCATCGATCATGGCTGAGATGCACGCTGTGCTTTAGTGACCTCCATCCGAGTGCCAGGTAGGAGATGGACGCGTTCAATCTGGACCTGGCCGGGGCCGAAGAGCATCTGGAGGGGCTTGCCGACGCCGAGCGGGTGGTCCTGGGGATCGTCGATGGGACCGATGACCCCGCCCGCTGGATCGAGCTGGTCGGTGGGGGCTGCGTCCTCGTGCTGTCGATCGATGGCCCCCTGGAGGAGCGGGTCGCAGGCTTCGCAGAGCCGATCGCTGAGGCCGGGGGGACGCTGATGCACTTCCGTGGTTTCCTCATCGTGACACCACCTGGCATCGAGATCGACAATGGTCTGTTGCACACATGACTGGGTCGCACGTGGTCACGATCGATGAGGGCGATGCTGGCTTCGGGTGGCTGGCCGACCCCTCAGAGATGATGCAGCGTGCCGCCCATGCCTTCAGGGGTGCCGACGGTCGGCTCTGGCTGGTCGACCCCGTGGATACACCGGGGCTCGACGCGGTGCTCACATCGCATGGGGAGGTTGGCGGCGTCATCGTGGCGTTCGACCGGCACCGACGCGATGCGGCCCAGATCGCCGACCGGTACGACCTCCCGGTCACCGTACCACCGGTGCTGGAGGACTTCGCAGCCTCGATCCCCACGGCGACACGCGTGCGGCGGTCAGTGGAGGCTGCCGGGCTTCGATTTCACACCCTCGTAGACAGCCGAATCCCACCGTGGCGCGAGGTGGCGGTGATCGGCCCCGATGGTTCGACGGTGTACGTCCCGGAGGTGGTCGGCCGGGCGGACTACTACACTGCATCTGGCGAACAGGTCGGCGTCCACCCCATGTTGCGGGTGAGTCCACCACGGGCGGCCATGCGGGGGCTGTCGATCGAGACGCTCTGGTGCGGTCATGGCCGCGGGCTCTCGGGTGCACAGACGGAGGTTGACAGGGCCCTGCGTGAGGCACGCAGCCGTCTACCTGCCGCGTACCTTGGTGCCATCCGCGGGCTCTTCGGCTGAGCTCGGCTCGTCGCCGACGCGGTCGACGAGCTCCCGCTGCAGGGAGACGAGCATGTCGGCCAGGAAGCCGAAAATCAACAGCTGACCGCCGAAGATCACCCCCGACACGGCGGCGACAGCCAGCAGCTCATGCGATGCACCCGCGGTCGTCCATCGGTAGATCACGTACGCACCTACCACGGCTCCGAGGAGCATGGCGATGGCCCCCAGC
>Ga0209923_1000183_pt1 | contig 14171 bp, 15 predicted proteins | sample SalPon1_A_H2O_MG_FD_185696 | JGI IMG/M metagenome (GOLD analysis project Ga0209923, IMG submission 185696) | Salt pond water microbial communities from South San Francisco under conditions of wetland restoration - Salt Pond MetaG R1_A_H2O_MG... | ecosystem: Environmental > Aquatic > Non-marine... | reverse complement strand
TCGATGGCGTTCTACGAGACGCACCTGGGATACGAGGAGACGGGCCGATGGGAGGCCGAGACGTTCACGAACGTCTTCATGGGCCCTCCCGACCAGGAGGATGATGCGGCCCAGCTGGAGCTGACGTACAACCATGACGGGCGCAGCTACACCCATGCCGACGGATGGGGCCACATCGCCGTCCGGGTCCCAGAGGACGGGCTCGACGCGGCGTACGAGGGGCTCATGGATGGTGGTGTCGCGGACTACCGCGACCCGGCCTCCTGTGGGGACCGCTATGCGTTCGTGAAGGACCCCGACGGACACGAGATCGAGCTGGTCAAGCGCGACCTGAGCGCGGCCGCACGCTGGAGCATCGACCACACGATGATCCGCGTGGGTGACGGCGATGCGTCGGTGGGCTACTGGGCGCGGAAGTTCGGGTACGAGCTGGTCCGTCGGTGGGAGGCGGGCGACTTTGCACTCTACTTCATGCGCCCACCGGAGGTCTCACCGGCGGCGATGTCGATGGAACTGACGGTCAACTACGGGACGACGGCCTACGAGGTGGGCGATGCGTGGGGGCACATCGCCGTGCAGACCGACGACCTCGCGGGGGACTGGGAGCGGCTGCTCGAGCGGGAGGCACCCGCGTACCGCTCACCCGCGTCGTGTGGTGACCGCTACGCCTTCACGAAGACCCAGGATGGGCATGAGGTCGAGCTGGTGCGACCCTGACCGGGCCCGGCGAGCAAGCGTTTAGTCAGCCTCCAGCCAACACCGGCCGTGGTCTCGCTGCTATCGGACACGCTGGCGTGGGTGAGCATCGGGCTGTTCGTCGGGGGGTGGCTGCTGCAGCGGCGCTTCCCCGACAGGGGCCTTCAGCTCGCCGTCGCCGCGTGGGCCGTCTTCGCGGTGTTCTGGCTGCAGCTCGTCCCGCACTTCGCGTTCGTCCACAAGAGCTACATCGAGGCCATCCTCGCCGTCGCGGCGGTGCCCGCATCGTTGTACACCGGCCATCTGCTGTGGGGTGGGCGGCACTCGCTGCTGGTGCTGTCGCGTGCGGTGGCGATCATGGGGCTGATCTACCTCCCCTTCGAGACGATCCCCGCGCTCACCGTGGGGGCGGTCGCCCTGCCGGCGCCGCGGACGGTGCTGATCGAGACCGTGTTCGAGCAGACGCGGATGATCGTCGAGGGCCTCGGCTACCGACCCGAGCTGGAGCCCGGCGATGCGGGGCTGCAGAACACCTTCGTCTTCTACGACGGTGACCACCGCCTGAGCGTCGCGGTGGTGCTGGCGTGTACGGGGCTGGGGTCGATCGCGATCTTCGCGGGGCTGATCGGCGCGGTGGAGGCGCCGCGGTCACGCAAGCTGCGTGCGCTGGCGATCGCCGTGCCGATCATCTACGCGCTCAACCTGCTGCGCACCTCGTTCATCACGATCATGTTCGGCAACCAGTACATGCAGTGGTTCACCGATGAGGTGCTCATGCTGTTCGGCGCGAGCGACCCGTACATGGTCTCGTTCTTCATCTCCGACCGCATCATCTCGCAGGCGCTGGCGGTCATCGTGCTCGTGGGGCTGATCTACGTGGTGCTGCGCGAGCTGCCCGAGCTGGTGACGATCATCGAGGACGTGCTGTACCTGCTGACAGGCGAGGACCACGACCTGCAGCAGCTCATCGAGTGAGCAGGTCGGGATGGTCACCGAGGACGGCCAGCGCCTCCGCCTCGATGTGATGCAGCTCCCCCGGCAGGATCAACATGTGCAGCGGCGGCCCGTACGCCTCGGCCGCCAGCGACCGGAGCGGGCCCGCCCGCACGAGCGGGTCCGGACTGCCCGCGCGGGCGACGGCGACGCCGAGGCGCTCGGGTGCAGCCTCCGCCAGCTGTCCGGCGGCCGCATCCGCGCTGAGGTACCGCTCGGCCGGGGCGTCGATGTCGAGGAACACGAGCGTGTGCAGCCCCGCCGTGGTGTTCGCATCGATCGCTGTCTGCACGCTCGGGGGCACCACGGGGCCCCCCGCACGGGGGAAGGGGAGGGTGACAGCACGCCCGAACTTGTAGTTCTGCAGGCCCGTGAGTCCACTCGCGGCGGTCTGTGCGGAGACGCCGTGGAGCACCTCCGTCGCGATGCCCGCCTCGATCGCCCGCAGCCGGAGGTCGACGTGTGTCGTCGCGACCATCGGGTCGCCGGCGGTGAGGAACACCGTCGGACCGGCCGTCGCTGCATCCAGGATCACCGCGGGGTCCGACTCGACGGTCGTCCGGTCCACGCGCGTGATCGCCACCCCATGCGCGGCCTCGAGCTCCGCCACGGTGGCACCCGGCAGCCGTGAGGTGTACAGCTCGAGGAACACCGCATCCGCCGCGGCGATCCGCTCGGCTCCGACCACGGTGACCGACCGGGCGTCGTACAGCCCCAGCCCCACGAAGCTCAGCATACCCCGCATCCGCCATCGGCACGCAAAGCAGCCCCGGTGCGGACCGAAGCACCGATTCCCCCCGGGGACGCACATCACACATGGAGCAGGTCGACCCCGCCGCGCTGGCGAGCGGCTGGCGGGTCTGGCATGAGGATATGAGCGGGGAGGTGATCCTCGTCTTCCGGCCGGACGTGTTCACCGAGGCAGAGGGGTTCCCCGCGGCGTGCCTGCCGACGATCCTCGTCTCGGACCGCTCGCGCGCGCGCCGACCGGGGGCCCGGCGGCGCCGGGGGGGGACCTGGTCGGTGGTCCTCACGCTCGAGCCCGATGTCGAGGTGGCCCTGACCGAGCATACGAGCCAGGAGGCCGCGGTCGCGGGGGCGATGGAGCTGGCGGCGGCGTTCACCGACGGGGGGATCGACCTCCGGTCGGCGTACCAGGTGCCGCGGACGGCCTACCTGGACCGGCTGGATGCGCTCACGGGGACAGACTCATAGGCCCGACTCACCCCCTTGAAGGTATGACACAGGTGACGCTCCTCGGCTCCGCGTTGGCGGAGCCGGACACCGAGTTCGTCTACCGGGGCGAGGCCGCCGGCTGTGCGGAGTGCCCGTACCGGACACAGTGTCTGAACCTGCGGGAGGGACGCCGGTACGTGGTCCGGGCGCTCCGCGAGGACGCCCAGGTGCTCGACTGTGCGGTGCACCCCGATGGGGTGCAGGCCGTCGAGGTCGAGCCCGTCGGCTTCCGCGCGAACGTCCCATCGAAGGCGGCGTACGCCGGCTCGACGCTCCGGCTGCCGGGGCGGTGTCCCCACACGGAGTGCCCCAGTCACCACCTGTGCGAGCCCAACGGGGGCACCCCAGGCGAGGAGTACCAGGTCGCCGCGGTCGAGGGGGAGCCCCCCCATGCGGAGTGTGCGCTGGACCGCCAGCTCACGACGGTGGAGCTGGCCGCACCCACCGACGAGTGATCAGCTGAGGTCGCCCACGCGCCGGGCGGTGTAGCCGAGGATGTCCCGGTAGCCCCCGGCGGACATGAGCACGGGATAGAACTGTCCATCGGCGGTGAGCTCGTGTGTGTCCGCACGCGCGTACGTCGTCCCCGGATCGACCGCATGGAAGTTCTCGACGAGCACCTCATAGCGGGCGGCATCCGGCTTCGCGATCTCCCCGGTCAGCGAGTACACGGGCGTCTGGGGTCCCGCCGCTATGAGCCGCTCGCGCACCGTCGCGGGCATCGACGGGGGGGTGCCGATCACCCCCGTGGCGGCGAGGAAGGCGACGCTCAGCCAGTAGGCGTTCTCCGCCGCGTGCTGACTGTGCTGCAGCCCGCATTCGAGCTCGATCACGGGGCTGTTGGCGATCAGCCGACCGCTCGAGAAGGGGGCGGTCTCGACGACCGCCGCCAGCGGCAGGGCCGCCAACAGCGGTCGGAGGGGGTCGGTGATCCGGTCGACGAGGGCGAACGGTCGGTCGGTGCTCTGCGTCGCATGCAACGAGAGCACGGTGCACCCCACGACCGCCTCGCGCAGCCGGCGCGCAAGCGCCCCCTCATGCGTCTGCGCGTCACCCACACCCGGGAAGATCCGGTTGAGGTCCTCGTCGATGTAGCGGCGGTCCACCGCCAGCGCACGCTCGTTCGCCACGATCAGCCGCACGGGGGCGACCGGCGCCTCCAGCGTCGACCGCAGCCGCTCGATCGCCCGGGGGCCGCACGGCTCATCACCGTGGACGGCACCGACGACCGCCACGGCGGGGTCCCCATCTCCCAGGTCGAACACCCGCATCGTGCGCAGATGAAGCGGGCGGGGTCAAATGATTTGTCCATCGGCACACGAGAGCCGGTGATGACCGATGCGCACACGGTCGACCCGGAGGTGGCCCCGCCGGTGTCGGGACGGCCCACCGGGTGGGACCCCGCCCGCGGACGCTCGAACGGCTGGGAGCACGGGACGCTCCGCGCGGTGGTCCTCGAGGGGGTCGGGCTGTTCAACACCGGCGCCTACCACGCGGCGCACGACTGCTTCGAGGCGGAGTGGTTCAACTACGGCGCGGGGAGCACCGAGAGCGCGTTCTGCCACGGGATGGTACAGGTCGCCGCGGGGGCGTACAAGTGGACCGCACACGGTGACCCCGTCGGGACGCGATCGCTGTGCAGCACCGCACTGCGGTACCTCGCAGGGGTGCCCGCCGACTTCTACGGCGTGGACGTGCCGGGGGTGCGGGCGGTGCTGCTGGAGGCGTGTGCGGAGCCCGCGAGGATCGCCGACCGCCAGCTGCGGGTCGATGCCCGTGTCCTCGCGCGCGGGGAACGTGAAACGGTTAATGGGGACGGCTGACTCCGGGGAGATGCGCAAGGGTAGCCAAGCCTGGAAACGGCGGCGGACTCAAGATCCGCTCTCGTAGGAGTCCGTGGGTTCAAATCCCTCCCCTTGCATCGCGGTGAGCGTCTGTGTGATGTCCGCGGCGGTCGCCCGCCGCACGATCGTCCGGTGGACGTCCTTCGAGTAGCGCAGATTGGGGGAGGCCCCATCGAAGACCACGAGACGGGCGGCCCCACCCACCTCGAGGACCCCCGCATCGAAGCCACCGATCGCGGCGGGGTGGACCGTCGCCATCTGCAGCAGCGTCCGCGCGTCCAGGTCGGTCAGCTTCGCGGCGAACTCGAGCTCCCGGAGCATCGATGGGGCGTTCATCATCACGTTGTCCGTCCCGAGCGCGACGGTCGTCGCCGCATGCAGCTCGCCGATCGGCGGCATCCCCACCCCCGTGACCAGGTTCGACCGCGGGCAGACGACGATGGGGATCTCCGCCTCCGAGACCGCCCGGAGATGGGCGGGCTCGGCGTGCCCCATGTGCACGAGGAAGTCCGGCTCCAGTGCCAGCGCCCCGTCGATGTCATCGGGGTCACGCTCACCGGCGTGGATCCCGAACGGCTTGCCCGCTGCGGCCGCCGCCGCACGGACCTCAGCGTACTCCTCATCGCGCACGCTGGAGGCACCGAACCCATCGGCGCGGGCGAGCGCGGCCTCCGACGGACGCGCCATGATCTGCAGCTCGATCGGCAGCCCCGCCGCGGCGGCCAGCAGCCGCTCGACACCGGCGACCCCGCCCTCACGGAACTCGATCGTCGCCGTCGTCCCCGAGCCGATCATGAGCTGCAGCGACCCACGGATCGCGCGGATGACCGTCTCAGGCGACGCAGCCCGCAGCAGCCGATGCTTCAGCCCATCGGGCGGTGCGACCAGCTCCTTCAGCGGCACCCCCGCCCCCGCCTCCTTGGCGATCGAGTCGCCCAGGTGGGTGTGCCCGTTCACGAACGCGGGCATGATGATGTCCGTACCGTCGACGGGGGTCTGCTCGAAGTCGACGATCCGCCCGGCTGCGATGTGGAGTCGCCCCTCGATCGCCGTGAGATCGCGACCCCACAGCACGGTCCCTTCCAGCTCCATGGATACCGATGCGGGGACGGGGCTCTTCAATCGCGCCGGTGCGGGACGGGTCAGAACTGGTCCAGGCGGGCGATCGCCGAGTCCGCCCGATCGGCGAGGATGCTGAGGTCGGTGTCGAGCGCCAGCGCATCCACCGCCGCGGACTGGACGGCCTCCCGGTGCGCCGCGGGGGTGTACACCCCCAGGCGCCAGTTGGCCTCGTTGGTCTGCTGCAGCGCCCGGACCAGCGGGGAGGCCGCGGCGATGCTCACGATCGCATCGCCCACGACGATCTGCGTCGACGCCTCGGGCATCGAGGGGGCAGGCGGGATGTCCACGAGGACCTCCCCGGGGGCGACCCCCGCACCCTCGGCGATCGCCGCGCGCAGCGACGCCACCTCGGACTCCGTCACCGCGCGGACCGAGGCCGGGACCGCCTCCCACTCGGCCCAGATCGCCCGCTTGTACAGCCGGCGCTCATCGATCCGGGCCATCATGGGGGCCGTCGACGCCTCCGCGCGCAGCCGGGCGCGCAGGTCGACATCGTCCATCCGCCGCAGCCCCGCCGCCGTCGCCGAGGTGCTCCCGAGCAGCGTCTCGGTCGCCGCCCACAGCATCCGTCGGGCGATCCGGGCGACGTGATGCTGGTAGACGGTGGGGTTCATGAGCGCCCGCGCGAGCAGGAGCGACTCGGCCGTCTGGAGGTTCCCCGCGGCGAACACCAGCGTCTCATCGACGAACCGCAGCGCCCGCACCAGCCGCTCGTGGTCGATCGTCCCGTAGGCCACGCCCGTGTGGTGTGCGTCGCGCAGGAGGTAGTCCATCCGGTCGACGTCGAGGTCGCCGGAGATCACCTGCCCGTAGCGGCCCTCACCGCGGATCAGGTCCGCGATCCGCTGCGGCGAGAGCCCGTACGCCTCGAGCGTCTCCCCCACACGACCCTCCGAGACGATGTCGAGCACGTCATCGTGCAGCTTGCCCGTCTCGCGATGGATCAGACCCTCGATGTTGTGGCTGAACGGGGGGTGACCGACGTCGTGCAGCAGCGCGGCGGCGACCAGCTCATCGCGGGCCGCACCATCGATCGACAGCACCTCGCAGGCCCGCCGTGCCAGCGCGTACACGCCGATCGAATGCTCGAGGCGGGTGTGGTTCGCCGAGGGGTACACGAGGCCGACGGTGCCCAGCTGGCTGATCCGCCGCAGCCGCTGCATCGCGGGGGTGTCGAGCAGGTCGGTGGCGACGCCGGTCATCTCGATGTGGTCGTGCACGCTGTCCTTGATCGTCGGCATCACCGACCCATGGACCCCGGGGGGCTAAAGACCCGCCGAGGGGCGGGCTCTTTGCGACGGGCGTCGTTCGACCGGTATGACCACCTACCTCGCGGGGGGCACGGGCACGCCCAAGCTGCTGTGGGGTGGGTACGATGCGGCCGATGCGGTCGTCGCGAACACGGGCGATGATGTGCTCATCGGTGACCTCTACGTCGCCCCCGACCTCGACAGCGTGCTCTTCGGCGCAGCGGGGCTGTTGGACACCGACCGCTGGTGGGGCATCGACGCCGACACGACGGCGGTGCACGAGCAGGTCCGCCGGTGGCATGCGCTGCTGGAGGTCGGCGCGGCAGAGGGCTACCTGCCCGCGGAGCTGCAGCGAGGGGGGCCCCGCTTCGCCCGCTGGCGGCGCTACGATGCGGATGTGACGTTCATCGAGCTGGGCGACCGCGACCGCGCGCTGCATGCGGTGCGCGCGGCGGCGCTCACGCGCGGGGACCCCCTCTCGACGGTGACCACCCGGCTCTGCGAGGGGTTGGGCATCGAGGCGACGGTCGCACCGATGACGGATGACCCCGTCGCGACGATCATCCACACCGACGAGGGGCCCATGCATCTGCAGACGTACTGGGTGGGCCGGCGGGCGACCCCGACGGTGCGGACCGTGGAGTACCGCGGCGCGACAGCGGCACGCGTGAGCCCGACCGCCGCCGCCGCGCTCAGGGCGGAGACGATCGTGATCGGCCCTGCGAACCCCATCACCTCGATCGGGCCGATCCTGCAGCTCGAGGCGGTCCGCGACCAGCTGCGGCGCGCGACCGTGGTGGTCGTCTCGCCGTTCATCGGTGCGGAGGTCTTCAGCGGGCCCGCGGCGGCGCTCATGCGGGCGATGGGGTACGAGGCCTCGACGGCCGGGGTGGCTGCGGCGTACCCGTTCGCTGACGCGTTCGTGCTGGATACGGCCGACCCCACCGACCTCGGACGACCCGTCGTGCGCACCGACATCGGCATCGAGACGCCCGAAGACGCGGCGCGGGTGCGTGCGGCGGTCGAGGCGGCCGCCACAGCAACACAGTGAAACACCGACGGGCCGATGCTGGGGACATGCGCACCGAGGTCCCCCTCATCGCCGCCTCGCTGTCGGGGGTGGCCGACCGCACGTGGGCCCGGCGGCTGGCTCCGCTGGTCAGCCGGGCGATGCTCGGGGGGATCGCCGTCGACCCGCACACGCGGGCGGCCGCCGAGGCGCTGCGTGCGCGGGGGCGGGCGGAGTTCCTCCCGCCGGACCCGCTCGTGTGGGCCGCCCGGATGACCCGCGCGCCACGACCGGTGCCGATGGGGCTCAACATCCGCGCCCGGTCCGCCGCGGCGGTGCGGGCGGTCGCGGGGGCGGTCGACACCGAGGCGGTGTGGGTCGAACTGAACGCACACTGTCGACAGCCCGAGATGTGCGCCGCCGGTGCGGGCGAGCAGCTGCTGCGCGAGCACGGCCGGCTCGCGGAGCTGACGGAGGTGGGCGCATCGTGCGGCGCCACGATGGGGGTGAAGGTGCGCGCGGAGGTGCCCGGGGTCGAGCTCGTGTCCGTCGCCCGCACCGTCGAGGCCGCCGGGGGGGCGTTCATCCACCTCGATGCGATGGACGACCCGACCGCGGTGGCCCGCGTCGCAGCGGAGACGGAGCTCGAGGTCATCGCGAACAACGGCATCCGCACCCGTGCGGACGTGGTGCGGGCACGGGACGCCGGCGCAGCAGCGGTGAGCGTGGGGCGGCCGAGCACAGACCCCACGGCGGTCGCGCAGATCGCCACGGCGTGTGCGGCGGCCCCGCCACGCCCATGAGCGGGGCGGTCCGCTGTGCGGTGGAGGCGCTCGTGCTGGACACCGCGGTGGGGCCGAAGCCCGGTGCAGTCGACCGCTATCACGACCATCCGGAGCTGCGGGCGGACCAGTTCGTCGCCGGCGCGGTCGGGGCGATGGCAGGGCTCACCGCGGCGGCCGGGGACGGACCGCTCGGGACGGCGTTCCACACGGCGGCGGTGGGGATGGCCGATGCGGCGGGGACGAACACCCACTTCGGGAGCCTGCTGCTGCTGGTGCCGCTGGTGCGCGCGGCGGCGACCGACCGCCTCGATCCGGTGGGGGTCGAGGGGGTGCTCGATGCGACGACGGTCGCGGATGCGGTGGCGTTCCTCGAGGCACTCCGTGCCGTCGACGTCCGACTCGCACCCATCGGCGATGGCGAGGGGGCCCTGGATGCGACCGACCCCGACCGCGCGATCGCCACCGTCGAGCGCGAGCAGCTCACGTGGGCACAGCTGCTGGCGGCGAGCCCCGTCGATGCGAACGCCGCCATCTGGCAGTCGGGGTTCACCCCGGTGTTCGAGACGGCCGACCGCTTCGCACGGGGGCTGCCCCTGGGACCACAGATCCCTGCGGTGTTCATCGAGACGCTGCAGACGCACCGCGACAGCCACATCATCGCGACCCACGGCGAGGGCACCGCACGCTGGGTGCAACACCTCGCTGTGCGCGCGCGGTCCCGGGCGCACCTGGACGCACAGCTGCGCACCCGGGCGGTCAGCCCCGGGGCGACCGCGGACCACGTCACCGCGGCGGTGTTCATCGAGCGCATCCGCAGGGGGGCACACCACGATGGGCCGTGAGGCGCTGGGGTGGCCCAGCGGGGCGACCGCGTCCGCGGCGACCGGACCGTCGTGGCCCGCGGCGATCGCGGGGATCACCGAGTCGGTGATCACCACCCGGGGGCCCAACGGCCGGTGGAACGCCGCCGCCTTGGGGCTGCATCGGGACGGTGCGACGGTCACCGCCCAGACGTACGGGCGCACCCGCACCTGGCGGAACCTGCGGGCCGACGGCCGCGGCGTGGTCAACCTCGTCACCGACCCCATGCAGTTCGTGCAGGCGGCGCTCAGCGTGTACGAGCCGGGGGCTGCGGTGCTGCGGGATGCCGCCGCGGCGGTGGAGGTCACAGCCATAGCGACAGATGAGTGGACCGAACAGACGACGCAGATGACGCGGTGGGAGCTGCAGCCGGTGTGGGTCAGCATCCGCAGCTGGCGGCTGCCGACGTACCGGCGGGGGCGGATCGCGGTGATCGACGCGACCGTGGCCGCCTCCCGCCTGGACGTGCCCGATGTGGATGCGGCCGAGCTGCGCGCCGAGCTCGAGCGGTGTGCGACGATCGTCGAGCGGACCGGCAGCAGCGACGACCGCGCTGCGTTCGCCGAGATCGACGCGCTCACGGGGTGGCGCGACCGGCTGGGGTGAGCGCGGGGGGAACGATTGGCTTTTGCCGGGGCGGCGGTCTGATGGGGGTATGCCCATCAAGCCGAAGTACATCAAGCAGATCGGGGGGGTCCTCCTCGACCGCTACCCCGACTCGTTCGACACGGACTTCGACCGCAACAAGGAGACGGTGACGTCGCTCACGAACGTCGAGTCCAAGACCGTCCGCAACCGCGTCGCCGGCTACATCACGCGCAAGCTGGCCGACCAGGTCGAGTCCGCCTGATCCGTCGCTTCTGCCCGCAGATCAGCGCCGCCCGACAGCCGCGGCCCTCGCATGCACGGCCCAGGCGCGCGGCGTCTCCTCTGTGGTGGAGGTCTGGGTGGCCTGCAGTGTGGTGATCGCGGCGGTGATCGCGGCGACCGTCGCCGCATCCACCTCCGGTGCCCCGCGGATCGTGATCCGCGGCGGCTCAGAGGGGGATGTTCCCATGGCGACGCTCCGGTGAGTCGATGTGCTTGCCGTCGAGGCGCTCGAGGTCGGCGAGCAGACGGGCGCGGGTCTCCGTCGGCTCGATCACCGCATCGATGAACCCGGCCTCCGCGGCCGTGTAGGGGTTGGCGAACTCCTCGCGGTACTCCTCGACGAGTGCGGCACGGCGTGCGTCGGGGTCGTCCGTGTCGGCCAGCTCATCGCGGTAGAGGATGTTCACCGCCCCCTGCGGTCCCATGACGGCGATCTCCGCGGTGGGCCACGCGTAGTTGACGTCCGCCCCGAGATGCTTCGAGGCCATGACGTCGTAGGCCCCGCCGTAGGCCTTGCGGGTGATGACCGTCAGCAGCGGCACCGTCGCCTCGGCGTACGCGAACAGCAGCTTCGCCCCGTGTCGGATGATGCCCCCGTGCTCCTGGTCGGTCCCCGGCAGGAAGCCGGGGACGTCCACCAGGGTGAGGATGGGGATGCCGAAGCTGTCGCAGAAGCGGACGAACCGCGCGGCCTTCACCGACGCATCGATGTCGAGCGTCCCCGCCTGTGCCTGCGGCTGGTTGGCGACGACCCCGACCGACTGCCCGTCCAGGCGGGCGAAGCCCACGATGAGGTTCCGCGCGTGTGCGGGCTGCAGCTCGAACAGCGAGTCGGCGTCGATGATGCCCGCGAGCGCCGCGTGCATGTCGTAGGGCTTCGACGGTGCATCCGGGACGACCGCACCGGGGTCCGCCGCCACGGGTGGGGTCCCCGCGAACCGAGGGGGGTGGTCGAGGTTGTTCGCCGGCAGGTACGACAGCAGCACCCGCAGCGCATCGAGGCACTGGTGCTCATCATCGAAGCGCCGGTGCGCCACCCCCGAGCGCTCGGTGTGGGTGCTCGCGCCACCGAGCTCCTCGAAGCTCACCTCCTCACCGGTGACCGTCTCGATCACCTGCGGGCCGGTGATGAACATGTGGCTGGTCCCCTCGACCATGAACGTGAAGTCCGTGATCGCGGGCGAGTAGACCGCACCGCCTGCACAGGGGCCCATGATCGCCGACAGCTGTGGGATGACCCCGGAGCAATCTGTGTTCGCCTTGAAGATCTCGCCGAAGCCACCGAGCGACCGCACCCCCTCCTGGATCCGTGCCCCACCGGAGTCGTTGAGGCCGATCAGCGGGTGGCCGTTCGTCCGGGCGATCTGCATCAACTTGGTGATCTTCTCGCCGACGACCTCGCCGAGGGAGCCACCGAAGACCGTGAAGTCATGCGCGAAGACACACACGGGGCGGTCGTCGATGCGGGCGGTGCCCGTGACGACCCCATCACCGGGGATGGTGGTCTCATCCATCCCGAAGGCGGTGGTGCGATGGGTCCGATGCGCATCGAGCTCCGCGAAGCTGTCATCGTCGCAGAGGTAGGCGATCCGCTCACGCGCGGTGAGCTTGCCCTTCGCGTGCTGCCGCTCCACGCGTGCGGCGCCACCACCCGCCGTGGCCGCACGACGCCGCTCGCGGAGCTCATCGATGCGCTCGTCCATCGTCATGCGCACACTCCCTCCATTGTCCATGGACGCACGATGCGGCCCAATAGGGTTTCCGCAATCCACGCATCGGGCATCGACAACTGTCGTGATCTGGGGGCATCCGAGATGGCGGCAACGTCTGCTGCGGCCTGGGAGCTGCGGCCACTCTGGCCGGTTGCGCACGGGTTAGGGCCCATGGGCGGCTGCGGTGGGTGTGGTGGAGGAGCAGCGGAGCCATCTCGAGGACGTCCCTGACGGCGCGGGGTGCACCGAGATCTGGGAGCGGCTGTCGGCGCACCGAGCAGCCGCGCACTCAGAGCGTGAGCCGATGCAGATGGACGGGCACGAGCCCGATGATGAGCGCGAGGCCCAGGTCCCCCAGCACCGCGATGAGACCGACGAGGGTGACGATCCATCGGGCATCCGCGACCCCTAGCGCGGTCCAGCCCAGCTCCGTGGCCACGGGTCCGCACAGGACGCCCACCAGTGAGAGGAGGAACGCCTGCAGGAGGGCGATCGCAACGGGATGTAAGCGATGAGACGCACGTCCCGTGGGAGACCCTCCAGCGCCGGCATCACTTTGAGCGGGCCAGATAAGGTGGGAACATGTCGAGCTCATCGCCGACCCGAACGCGGCTCGTCGAGCTCCGTCGGGCGTTCCACAGGTACCCCGAGACGGCGTGGACCGAGTTCTGGACGACGGCACGGATCGTCGAGGAGCTCAGATCGATCGGGGTCGATGAGCTCCTCATCGGTGCGGAGGTCCTCGACAGCGAGCTCAGGATGAGCGTCCCCGATGAGGCGACACTGGAAGGGGCGCACGCCCGGGCGGCCGATCGGGGGGTTGACCCGGCGTTGCTTGACGCGTGTGCTGGTGGACACACGGGGTGCATCGGGGTCCTCACCCGTGGCGACGGCCCCACGATCGGTCTCCGTGTCGATATCGATGGGCTGCCACAGCAGGAGTCGGCCCAAGCGGATCATGCGCCGACCGCGGAGGGCTTCGCCTCCGCGCGAGCAGGCGTGATGCACGCGTGTGGGCACGATGCACACGCGACGATGGGGGTGGGGGTCCTCGAGCGCATCGCAGACAGCGACTTCCAGGGGACGCTCAAGGTGCTCTTCCAGCCTGCGGAGGAGGTCATCGGGGGTGGGCGCGCGATGGCCGCCGGGGACGCGATGGCGGATCTGGACCACCTGCTCGCACTCCACGTCGGCCTGGACTATCCGACGGGGACCGTGGTCGCAGGGATCGATGGCTTCCTGGCCGTCGCGCAGTACGAGGTGGAGTTCACCGGCCGTCCCGCGCACGCGGGTGCCCACCCGGAGGGGGGGTCACATGCGATCGCAGCCGCCGCAACTGCCACCCACCAGCTCCAGGCGATCGCACGACATGCCGACGGGGCGACGCGGGTCAACGTCGGTCGCATCGACGGGGGGACGGCGACGAACATCATCCCGGAGTCCTGCACACTGGCGTTCGAGGTGCGAGGGGAGACGACGGCGCTCTGCGACCACATGCGCGAGCGTGCGACCGCCATCCTCGAGGGAGCCGCACGGAGTCACGGCTGCGGGGTCGAGTGGCAGGTGCAGGGTGAGGCACCATCGGCGAGGAGCGATGCGTCCCTCGTCGATGTCGTCGCGACCGCCGCGGGGGGCACCGCAGGCGTGCGAGAGGTCCACAGACGGGGGACGATCGGGGGCAGCGAGGATGCCACCTACCTCATGCGGGCGGTGCAGGAGGCCGGTGGTGATGCCACCTACGTCGGTATCGGCACCGATCACCCCGGTGGCCACCACACGGCAACCTTCGACGT
>Ga0209923_1000182_pt1 | contig 14188 bp, 13 predicted proteins | sample SalPon1_A_H2O_MG_FD_185696 | JGI IMG/M metagenome (GOLD analysis project Ga0209923, IMG submission 185696) | Salt pond water microbial communities from South San Francisco under conditions of wetland restoration - Salt Pond MetaG R1_A_H2O_MG... | ecosystem: Environmental > Aquatic > Non-marine... | reverse complement strand
TAGTAATACATATTATCCACAAAAAGCCGTTCCGACAAATAATAAGGCGCGCCGATATTCTGTGGACCGTCGTATTTGCGTTTTACGGTATAAAACTCACCGGAAACTTCATCCTGAAAATTATGAACAAGATACTCACCATCAGAAGAAAATGCCGATTGGTTGGGTCTGCTTGTAGAAAGCGTATCAATGTTTACTTTACCTTCCGGTTTTGTAATAAGCAGTAAATACTGGGATTTATCCGATCGATTGTAGGCGGTCGAAATCAAAATATCGCCTTTGGGATGAAAACTGATCGTTGTTGGAACAATTTTTAGTGAATCTAATATGCAATTGATTTCTTCTTGAGCTAAACAGATTTGACTTAATAAACATAGCATCATAATAAAAATTAGTCTTTTCATCATATCAAATTTTTAAGTGTTTTTGAACTTCTTCGAGTTTGTAATATTCAATCCTACGGGTTTGAGCATTGATATAAATAATATCGCCATTCTTATCAAATCCTAAGCTCCAACCATAAGGCCAGTCTTTAATCTTGACGGGTGTTTGCCATTTACCGGCTGTTTTTTGACTGACATAAATACCGTTGACGCTCTGATCATCAACTCCATGTTGCGCCAAAAGCATGGTTTTTTCATTTAAAAGCAATGGTGAAAACGGCACATAATTGGATCTGTTGGAAAATAATAACTCGGCTTTACCGTAGCAGTCTTCGTCAGTTTTCATGATACGATAAAGCCCTTTCGGGTCTTTCGCATAGGTGTAAAAATAGACATTCTCGTTTTTATCCACCATAAAGTAGGTCAAGGCCTTAAGTCCGGTCATTTTCCTAAAATCCCTGGGTTTGCCAAGCTTGCCATCTTTGTAGGACCTTAGGTAGGTTTTTCGCACATCCTGAATGGTGTCTGCAAAAGCATAAAACAAATGGTCACCATCATTAGACAGCTTTGAAATATTCTGATAAAAGCCATAATCCAACGTATCAAGCTTAAGTTGATTATCATTTGTCGGGCTAAGCTTTAATAATTGTGGTGTTGAACCCTTCAATGAGCCTGAAATAAACCATTCGCCGTCCGGATGCTGGCTGATCATTTGGGGAATGATTTGATACTGATCTAAGTAATTGTTGATATTTTGAGCTGGTGCTACTGAATTTACTAATAGCAAGATACCGGCAAGTATTAATTTTAATTTCATAGCATAATATTTTTTAGTTAATAAAATTCTCGTAATTCTTTAACTGCTGATGTCTTGACCCGATAAATTTCAGTTTGCCCTCTGAATCCGCTATTGAAATAAAAATATTTCCCCTGTGGATCTATCCTACCAGCATAGGTCCAGGTAAAATCCCGATTCACCGGTGGGCCAATCATTTCAGGTTCAGACCAGCCGTCCTTGAGTTTTCGACTGATAAACAAACGGTCTTTTAGATTTTTCTTTCGGTTATTTTTATAGAAAATAATAAAGCGCTGATCATAGTCCATAAACACTCCGGCTTCAGATTCGTTGGTGTTGAACTTCTCATCAATTTCTTCGACTTTATAAGTGCTGTCTTTTTGAAGTTTAGCAATGTAGATATCACTTCTTCCGGCTTTTTCTACATTATTTATTTTTCCACCGGAAGAAATCAAAACGTCACCATTTTTGGTCATCCAGGGAAAAATGTCGTAGCTGTCGGTATTGACTGAATTTGGCAAAGCATTTATTTTCCCAACTTTTGTCGGGGTCTCCAGGTCAAGAAAATAGTAATCACCGCCACCCTGATGTGGCAAACTATCTACTAAGGGTTTGCCATGTGCAATCAAACGCTTTTGGTCTGCTGAAATTCCTATTGAATAAAACTCCCATGTGTTTTTATCGTAATCTACAGGTGTGCTTTGCCAGATACCATCAACCAATTCAGCAAAATAGATTTGCCTGTCATTCATTAGGTACATCTGGGTTGGACTTGTAGGCGTTGCCCAGGCCATGCCTTTGACTTCGATATTCAGCTGAATGGGTGTAAAACGTTTTGAATTCTTAAGCGATTGCCGAACATCAGAGCTTGATTTGATCATGTTAGCCTCATAGCGTTTTCGGAGAAAATCAAATCGGCCTTGACAGACAAAATCCCCTTTGCTCAAGGCTAAGCGATTGGTATAGGTATTAAAAAAGATACTGTCTGTGGTTATGCTATCTAAAGCAATTGGAGCTTCATAAGACTTGAAATCGCTTTCGATAAAGCCGTAAACTTTACCATCATCGGCGGTTATCAACTGCATGTCAAAATCAACCGCTGTCGAATCGGTCTCCATTGTTATTTTGTACTGACCCTTCCACTGGTCTTTTATTTTTGATGTTGAATTCTGTTTCGAATCAGAACGACAACTTATCAGAGTTAAAATAAGTCCAATGATAAGCGAGAATATGGTTTTTAACTTACTTTGATTTTTTAATATCATTAATTTTGGTTTTCAATTAATATTCCAGTTTCTGAATATTCTTTTTCAAAGGCTTGTTTTTTACCGTCCAGCCAGTAGGTAATTGTTTTTAACTGGCCATTAATGTAATAGGATCTGAATATTCCGATAGGCTTATCCATATTATAAAATTCCTCTTGCCTTACCTGACCGTTCTTATGAAAATATTTCCATAAACCATGACCTTTGCTTTCTTTCCAATTTGCATCGAACTTCAGATTTCCGTTTTTATACCATTCCTGCCAAGGTCCGTCTGCCAAACCGTTCTTAACGGTTTTAAATAGCTTTGGCTTTCCGTTGACGTATTGTTCTGTGACAACACCAGAGAAAATTTGATTATCGTGGTAAATAATTTCTACATTTTTAGCGATTTTCAATTCTGTATCTGAAACATCAACTATTTGTTGAGCATAAATCATTGGTGTAAATAATATTATAATATTAAAGTTTTCATTTTCTTGTAAATTTTAAGTGTTGTATTGCTCTGTTTTGATTTTATGTTCAAAAAAATTATTCAATAATTGTAAATTAGTAGATCTTAAATTAAAACTCATTTAGATTTACTGTTCTCACCGCTCTAAAACCCCCGTCGGCAGAGCGTCTGTTTCCATTCATTTTTAAGCCACCAAATCGGTCTGCGGTTCTGGCGTGGTTAGGGTGACTTACCCATCCGGCACCTCTTGTACATATATATAATATTTCTGCATCTGCAAACCAGTCTGCATTAGAAGCCTGGCCATCATTCGTTAATTCGCCATCACCATGAGTTCCTCGAAACTGCCGCCCTTGAGGATGACCTACTGTAATAAGTTGCTCGTTTAAATTGCCGGCAAGTTCCATGGTGCCATAATAACCAGACCCAGCTTTGGTTCTGTCACCATTCGAAAAGATACCGTGAATGCCCACTCGCAAGGGTCCCCATTTAGCATCTCCACCTTTTAATGCTCTGCAGGCGGGATAAGATGGAAAATAATTACTCCCGCCAGGTGTACAGAGATTATCGCTATTCTCCAATTGATCTCTCATAAATACATGAACATTACCATCTACTCTAATCGAGCGGTCCTCACTTTGGGCAAGTGTACCATCGGGGTTCATAATTTTAGAATCCTTCATGAAAGCTTTTGCACTCTGTCTTTCATTTACACCCCATACGAATTCTCTAAATTGAGCAGGTTGAGGACCTCGAGCTGATTTTTCGAACTCGAGCTCTGTCATAGGACGTAATCCCATCCAATCGGCCCAGGCTAAACCATCAGACCATGAAATATAAGATGCTGCTCTATGAGGTCGATCTGTTGAAAATTTCCCACCCTTCTTTTTTATCGTGTATCTGAGCTCATACGGGCTCTGGGGCAAAACACCAATATCTTCAAACCATCTGTTTTCCTTCTGCGTAGCAGTCAGGGAATTCAAAAAATCGACGTATTGTTGTTGTGTAAGTTCATATTTCATCTGGTAAAATGACTGGAAACCTTTTGGAAATTCTTTTTTTAATATACCTTTTTTATCGCCTGAGCTGAAATTTTTCAGGAATTTAGCATCCAGATAATATAGCTCACCTTGATTTTTACCGATTGAAATTGGTCTTTCAGATTCGACCGTATAAACTCCGCCATAAAAGTCTTCTGCATCGGGGTTAGCTTTAAAAAATGCACTCAGAGGAGCTGGTGGTGTATATCTTATCCAATCTTTATCTCTGGCGGCTTTTCGATCTCTTAGTGATTTAGTCGTGCCCAGCTCGAAAGGTCCTCCGGGAATAAAGACCATTTCAACCCCATAAGCTTTTATCTCTGTATATCTCCCAACAATAGGTAGAGGTATTTCAACAACCCACCTGTTATCACCCGAACTTATTTCATTTCTATAAATAAAAAAGCCTCTATTATCATTAGGGATGTAAAACTCAGGCTCTGTACTATCTGAAGAATTATTAGCTATAATCAAAGGTTGCCTAGTTACATTTATATGATCAAATCTGTCATTGCTGGTCTTACCTTTTAAGACGACCCAGGCTGCATCCCAATTCTCTTTGTCTCTCCAAGATTTATCCCATTCTACTGAAATTGACAAGCTTCTGTTCGACATGTCTATCACCTTAATATCAAGATATTTCTGTCCGGTTATATATCTATTAGGAGAATGATCAGATGGCTGAGCAATTCCCATAATATTTATAAGTCCAATTAGAATCAAGAAAAATATTCTTATCACCATTAGTTCGAATTTTGGGTATTAGTTAGTATCGATTTCAATTTTTCCTCAATTATTTTTACTGCACTCGCCCCTCTAATTTTCATAAGTATAACATTGTTTTTGTCTATTAGGTAATACAAAGGTGAAACCGGCTCGGGGTTATGGGTCTTCCATAAATTGCTATGCCGGTGTATTTGAAGACCTGACTTAGGATGTTCCTCAAGGTGATTTTTGACTACCGAAAGGTTTTGCTCTCGTGGCGTTGAAATGACGATTAACGCATCAGAAAATTGATCTTGAATTTTATTGATTCCTGTTCTGGCTTTCTCACTAAATGGACAATTTATTGACCAAAATTCAATTAATTTAAACCTATGGTTGATGTCTTCGAGCTTAAAATTTGAACTATCTAGCTTTGAAAGTTCAAAATCACCAAAATAAAAACCGGTTACAGAGGCTGAATCGACTTCAGTTTGCATTAAGCTGAGTTGTTCAGCATTTTCAGATAATTCAAAAACCCAAGACTTACCGAAGAGCAAAATAGGCTCTTTAAGGCTAAATTCTTCAGATGGCATAATCCTACCATCGTCCGGAATTGACCAATCCTGCTCAAATTTCTCATCCTGATTGATATCTATCAGCGCTATTAAATTTGAGGTGTTTTTAAACAATGGCTCATTTGTAGATTTATTAATTATTTTGATGGGAATATTTTGCTCAGCGTATTGAATATGACCTGTTAAATAGCTTCCATGACTAACAAAATCATAGTTTTCTGTGATGACAAAATGAAAATTCAATTCAGACCCCAGTTTATCATCATCACCCAAAAGTCGGATGCTTTGCTCGGCAACCTCATATGTCCCTTTAGGATAAAGCTCCAAAAATTCATTGTCTTCAAAATCCTGATCGTAATCTGTATCTAATGCATAAACAGAATTACCATCATAGGCCTCAAATTTTCCCATAACGATGGGTGAATTATTTTTCGGTTGGGAGACAATTGCGACTTTCTCTTTATTTGAATTTGGAGGAAAGTTATATTCATAAGATGCCTCCTCAAACATCAGGTTGTTCAGATTTGGAAAATTATCAACAGATGAAATATCCTGAGAAACTTTACTGAGTTTTACGGTTATTTTCTCAGGACTACATTCATGACCTTGAGCATAAGCGTTCAGGTTTCCTAATAGTAAAGATTGAGCGATGAAAACTTTTATGATATAGTAAACTTTTATCTTCATTATTTTAAAAGTTGACTTGACCCCTGATTTCTTTAACCAGTTCTCCGGTTATGGTATTCCACAAGCGAACACAATTATCTTCGCCTGTGGTAGCCAATAAACCCCCATCAGGAGAAAATGAAACGTAATAGTTAATGCTGTCATGGGCATATTTCTTATATAATAGTTCGCCTGAACTTAATTTATAGATATAAAGAAAACCATCACCGCCGGCACCAGCCACCCGATCAAATTTAGTAGTGACAGCTACACGATTAATAAAACTTCCTTGGTTAATAGTTTTAACCGTTTTTTTCTCTGTGTCATACAGCACAATTTTACCAGATTTTCCGCCTGTGGCAATAACACTTTGTCGCGTAGCATCAAGGTCAACCAATCTTTGCTTATCAAGTCTAACTTTATTAATAAGTTTACTTTTGAAAAAACTCCAAACAGACAGATATCCATTTTGGTCTATAGAATAAATGCTTGAATTATCAGCAGACCAGCCTATGTCGTTAAAACGCGTATCCTCTTCAATCCTGACTATTTCTTCACCATCAGAGATATTCCAAACCACCACTTCACCATTGGGGACGTATTGCATACCTGCAATAAATTTACCATTAGGTGAAAATTCAACCTCATTTGTACCTTGGTAAGGGATAGTATTTCCGGGTTCAAAATCACCAACCGTTCTTTGCAAATGACCAGAAGCCACATCCCAAATAGCTATGGTCCCATTTGTCGATGCACTGGCCAGTAATTTTCCGTCTGGTGACCAATCTAATTCAGAAATATATCCTTTCTGCCCAGGAATTTTTTGTAATAAGTTTCCGCTTTTTACAGACCATATGGCTATATATCCATCTTTTGTATAGGTAGCTATTTTTGTCCCATCCGGGGAAAAGTCCGCATCATTGCTTGCTGCGGTAGCTTTTGTTGTTTCAAAATCATGTGTTTGCCCCTGTGCTCTTCCATCTTCGATTAAAGATAGGTTTACGAAAAGTAATAGCATGACGATTTTGAAAGTGTTCATTTTGATTATTGTTTTGGTGATAGTATTTATTGTATTTTTCATTTGCTTAAATTTTTGAGATTAAAGATTAAATCATTTAGAAGTTTCGTACAGCATTCTTGTTTTCATTTTCCACTATTGTTGTTCCTGAAGTGTTTTCACCGGTACCGCCCGAACGACTTTTAAAGTGATCAAACTGACTGCCGTGGCTGAAATAAAAATGGTAATCAGTGCCGCCCAAAGGAAGATCAACAGGTTTAAATCTATTCTGTAGGCAAAGCTATTCAGCCACTGAGAAACGCCATAATAAGTGAGTGGCGCAGCAATGATAATGGCAATGATCAATAACCATACATATTCTTTATTAAAACGTTTGATCAATTGTAAATAATTGGCTCCAAGAATTTTTCTTATACCGATTTCCTTTTGTTTTAGTGTTGTCAAATACGTTGTTAACGCAATTAATCCTATCACCGCCACAAAAAATGCCACCACGCTAAATAAAATGCAAATACTGCCGAGTCGGCGTTCCTTTTTATATAATTCGTTGATATTTTGAGACAAATAACTGGTGTAAAAAGCTTTGTCTAAATTCAACTTTTTATAAGCCGCTTTGATCTGCGTCATTAGTTGTTCTGTGTTGTCGGTATCGAATCCAATTGCAGCCCAGCGTACATTTTCGGGTTCTTTGTAAGCGGTGATGAACATCGGCGTGATGCGTTCTCGTAAAGAAAACATATTGATATCTTTAAAAAAACCACCTATTTCAAACGGAAAGCCTACCTCGCCGGTTTCTTCATCGGTATATTCGGGTTCTTCTATGATTCTTCTATTGAGCAATTCGCCTTCTGTCAGGTTGAATTGATTCATCAACTTTTGTTTGAGAGTTTCATTGATCAAAACCACATATCTTGGGGCTTTTTCCGGATTTTCAATTAAATCTGGGACGCTGGTTTCTATATCGAGCATCTTAACCGATTCATAGGTCAGCTGGATGTCGTAAGCGTCATCAAAAACCTCATCGGTTTGGCCGAGCTTATACGTGGTTTGGTTAAACGGACTTCGCCCTAGTGGACTACCGGTGCCCACGCCGGTGACACCAGGAATTTTAAGCACTTCATTTTTAAAGGTATTATAGACATCGGCATCTTCACCAAGGTTAACATAAACCAAAGCATCCCGGTCAAACCCAATGTCGGCGGTTTGAATATAGTCCAATTGTTGGTTGACGTATAGCGTTAAACTACACAAACCAATTAGTAAGGTAAATTGAAACGTAATAATGGCTTTTCGGGTCGTGACACCACTTCCGCCACTTTTGACGAGATTGCCTTGAAACAATCGGATGATTTTTTTCTTTCCCAAATACAAGGCTGGATAAAGCCCAGAAAGTAATCCGATAAGTAACGCTATCCCAATCATATACAACCAGATTTTTCCATCGGATGTCTGTAGATCGACATTCATAAAAGTATTAAACTCCGGGATGAGCAATGTTAAACCCAAATATACCAGCGGAATACTCAGCAAACTCAGTAAGAGCGATTCTGCCAGAAATTGCTTGACGATTTGAGGTTTTTTGGCACCAAAGAGTTTTCGCATGCCGATTTCACGCGTTCGAGAGGCATTCATCGCTATGGAAAGGTTGGTGTAATTGGATATGGTCAGCAACAGAATAATACTGGAAATGACTCCAAAAATGTAGAGATAGGTCTTATCACCTGGCGGTTTCAACTCATATAACATATTGGAGTTGAGGTGAATATCTCTGATGTTTTGAATGATACTCCCTTCAAACAATTCACTTTGAGACAATGGGGTGTTGATTTTATCCATATTGTCATCAATTCGTTGGGCGATATCCTGTGGGTTTTCATTTTCAGCAATTTTAATATAGCTCCGGCTACCCCAATAGTTGATTTTTTTGACGTTCATCGCCATACTAAAATCATAATGCGATGTGCTGGGAATGTTTTCAATTACACCTGTAATCACAAAATCATTGTCGTTATACCGGAGAGTTTCCCCAATAATATCGTCTTGAGCCCAATTATCCCCAAAAAACCGTTTGGCTTCGCTTTCCGTTAACACTACCGTATTTAATTGCCGGCTAAATTCATTGGCATTACCCTGAATAAATTTCCAGTTGAAAAACTCAAAAAAGCGAGTTGGTGTATTGGTTTCCAATAGATTTTCTACTGCTAATTCTTTGGCATTCGCGGTGACCAATTCCGGTAAACCAAAGGTGTAAAAATGACAAGCCAACTCTACTCCCTGAATATTTTGCAAGCCATTGATCTGTTTGAGTTGCGTTTCTCGTGGCGCACTGTAGTATCCATCAAAACTGTAAACACTGTATTTTTGTGACCTGAATTCTCGACCTAATCGGTATTTCTGGTCGTTATCTTGATGAAAGGCATCAAAGCTGGTTTCATAATCGATATAAAGTATAGCTAAAAGCGTAAATAATAAGCCTATCACCAAGCTGAGGTAATTGATAGCATTATAAAACTTTTTACGGCTCAAATGACGTAAACTTGTTTTCAAGTAATTGGGTAACAAAATAAATAGTTTAGATTTTTGAGACGGTATAATGGTTTTTTTGGAAGTCACTTTTTGGTATTCCTGACAAGTGCTTTTTAAACATGGCGAAACGGCCTTTTTGGCTTTTTCAAAAGCCGCTTTTTGATCCAGACCTTGCAGTAAGTAATCATCATAACGGTCGTAAAGCGAAGCTATGATCTCATCGGCATAACCCGGTTCCATTACTTCTTGCGCCAGTAGTTCTTTCCGCCATTCTTCTATTGCATTATCAATATTAAAACTCATATTCATTTGGTGTTTAATGTAAGCGTCGCCAGATCATCTTCATTATTGTTCCACAAAATGCGCATCACCTGATCGACATTTTTCCATTGTTTTTGTTCTTTTTGAAGCGAAGCCAAACCTTCTTCCGTGATTTGATAATATTTGCGTTTTCTCCCGTTGTCGCGTTTTACCCATTTGGAACGGATAAGATCATCTTTTTCCATACGGTGTAAAACCGGATACAGCATGGCGTCTGTCCATTGTATTTCACCGTCGGACAAGCGTTCTACTTCTTTGATGATCTGATAACCGTAATTTTCTCCATAGGATAAAATGGATAATAACAAGGGTTTGGTAGAGGCAGCGACGAGTTGTTTGGTAATCATGATATTAAGATTTTATGAGTTCGTTTTCGTGTTTTAGAGTTTGGCCGTCAAAAAGTTCGATAAGGCGTTCGGCATAATCGGCATCGTGTGCCGAGTGTGTGACCATCACCAGGGTTGTTCCGGATTGATGGAGCTTTTGCAGAATAGCCATGACCGCTTCGCTGTTTTTAGAATCCAGGTTTCCGGTAGGTTCATCGGCAAGGATCAATTTGGGTTGAGTTACTACGGCACGGGCAATGGCGATACGTTGTTGCTGTCCTCCGGAGAGTTGCTGCGGAAAATGATCGCGTCTGTGCATCATTTCCAAATCCTTGAGCACAGCTTCTACACGCGTTTTTCTCGATTTTTGACTCACGCCAAGATAGAGCAAGGGCAATTCGATATTTTCATAAGCAGTGAGTTCATCGATCAAATTAAAGGATTGAAAGATAAAGCTCACATTGCCTTTCCTAAGTTTGGTGCGTTGGGCTTCGTTGAGTTTGTGAATCGCTTGGCCGTCAAAATAATATTCTCCTTTAGAGCAGACGTCTATCATGCCCAAAATATTGAGCAATGTCGATTTTCCACTTCCGGAAGGTCCCATGACAGCCACAAATTCGCCTTTTTCAATGGTTAAAGACAAATTGTTAATGGCTGCCGTTTCAAGACGGTCGGTGTAGTGGTATTTGTAAACTTGCTTTAATGAAATGAGGTTTTTGTCCATGTTTATTTGAGTTTTAATTGATCGTAATCTTTAAAATTGTCATAGTTTGAAATGATGACTTGTTCACCTGCAGTTAATCCGCTTTTGATTTCGTAATAGGCATTGTTTTGTTGTCCGATTTCTATTGATTGTTTTTCAGCTGTTTTCCCATTAATGACATAAATCCATTGACCACCGGTATTGCTGTAAAATCTTCCTTTGGGAATGACCAGGGCTTGTTTGGGTTTGGATAGGTTGAGTTGTATTCTGAGGGTTTGTCCGTTATAGAAATCAGCATCTTTAAGATCTTCAAATGCAAATTGAACCCTAAAATTTCCTTCTTCTACACCCGGGAATTTTTTAATCAATTTCACCTTTAGGTTTTTTCCGGAATTTTGGACGTTTCCAGACAATTCGGTTTGTATATTATTGATGTAGAGTTCATCGATTTCGGCTTCAATTTTAGGCGGATTGATGTTGTAAACAATGCCGATGCGTTGACCTTCATCTACGCGTTCGCCATTGGCAAGATTGAAATCGCTAAGTGTGCCGTCTACCGGCGCGGTAATGCATAGTTTATCGAGAATGTTTTGAACAGCGATGAGGTTTTGGGTCAGCCGGTTTTCTGAGGCGTCGATTTGGTTGATTTGGGTTTCCCTTGCGAGAGAATCGGTTTTGTAAACTTTCATCAAGATGTCTTTCCGTTTTTTGAGATAAGTGTAACGCTTGCTGATTTCCTCATAATCCTGAGCAGCAATAACGCCTTTTTCAAAAAGCTGTTTGTTGCGTTCGTAACGTCGTTGCTGGATGTCCAATTGGTAATTGACTTCCTCGATTTGTTGTTTTTGGCTCAAATCGTTTTGATTGAGTAGAATTTTAGTTTGCCTTTGGGTGTTGAGTTGTTCTAAAAGTTGAGACTCGCGCTGCAATACTTCAAGTCTTAAGTTGGAGTTGGACAATTGAACAATGGTATCGCCTTCTTTCAATTCATCACCGGACTTGGCAAAAATCTGCTCGACGCTACCGGATTCACTGGCGTCTAAAAAGGTTTGCCGATTGGGAATGATGCGCCCGGTGATGCTAATGCCTTCCTCAAAGGTGGTTTGGGTTACCGTAGCGATATCGACTTGCGCTGCATTTATGAATATAGATTGTGAACCCGCAGCCGCATAAACCAACCAGCCGAGTCCGGATAATAATACAATGGTAGCTGCAATACTGATTCGTTTTTTCCAGTTATTTTTGGTTTTTACCACTTGATCCATTTACCTAATATTGTTAGGCAAATATATACATAATATTGTTAGGTGTATAGATTTTGGTGATAATTAACAGTTTTTAGCATATTAATATGATTATAATCTGTAATCTCAAAGTTTCATTTGGTTTAACATATATCTGATTATCAATTGTTTATAAAATTATTTGTAGTTCAGTCAATAATTAAATAAATGCGTGAATTAGTTAAACTGCTGTGGATAAGCCAACTTAATTTAAGTGCAAAAACTTAAGATTTTTACTGATTATTTTTTAATAATCCTCAAAATTTGTGCTTGATTTTTAGATTGGATTTTAGCCATGTAAATCGAAGATGTAAGCGAACTTAAATCAACGGTAAATTCAGCCTGATTGATCAACTTCTGGTGTACCAACTTACCGCTTAAATTGTAAATTTCCAGCCGACTTACTTTTGTATCATTAGAAACATGAAAGTTTGAAGTAACAGGATTGGGATAATACTCCAAAGCGATAAAAGCATTGTTTTCAATACTCAGATTAATCGTTACGGTAACGCCAAATGGCTGACTTCTGCACTGGCCATTATCAACAACAGCAAAATAAGTTTCTCCATCTTCTAATGGAAAATTAGCTCCAATTACATTCAAATCATCAAGGGTGTAATTTAAACTCTGTCTAAAATTTAATCAATTAACCCTTTAAATTTTAGATAGATATGAAAAAAGTAGAACAATCAGAATTTGAAAAAAAAGTAGTAGACCAGTTTTTATCTGGTAAGAATCTATTTGGAGAAGATGGAGCTTTAGCCCCATTACTAAAGAATGTTTTAGACAAAGCTTTACAAGTCGAGATGGAAAACCATCTTGACGAGTCTGAACGCTCCTCTGGCAATAAAAGAAACGGCATAAAGACTAAGACTGTAAAGAGTAGCTTAGGTAATTTTGAATTAGAGACACCTCAAGATCGCAAGAGTAGTTTTGAACCAGAAATAGTCAAAAAAAGACAAATTATATTAGCTGATCAATTATCTGATAAAATTATAGGCTTATACGGTTTGGGCATGAGCTACAGAGACATCTCTGCTCACATCAAAGAGATGTACGATACAGAGATATCACACACCGTTCTAAGCGAAATTACAGATAGGATCATACCTGATATAAAAGAGTGGCAAAATCGCCCATTAGAATCCATGTATTGCATTGTTTGGTTAGATGCCATGCATTATAAAGTAAAAGTAGATGGACGTATGAAGACCAAAGCTCTGTATAATGTACTTGGGGTAGATAAGCATGGGCATAAGGAAATCTTAGGGATGTATATCTCCGAGAGTGAAGGAGCTAATTTTTGGCTCAGTGTACTTACCGATCTACACATTCGTGGCTTAGAGGATATGTTAATTGCCTGTACAGATAACCTAAAGGGTTTTAGCGAAGCTATTTTAAGTATTTTCCAAAGACTGAGATACAAAAGTGTGTCATACATTAAATACGCAACTCTATGAAGTATGTAGCCTCTAAATATAAAAAAGAGTTTATGAAAGACTTAAAAGAAGTCTACAAAGCGCAAACTAGAACATTAGCAGAGCAGGCTCTAGAAGCTTTAGAAGAGAAATGGGGTAAAAAATATCCCATTGTAATAGAGAGCTGAAAAAACAACTGGGATGAACTCAGTACCTATTTTCAATATACTCAACCCATCCGCAAGCTTATTTATACCACTAACAATGTAGAAGGCTACCACCGTCAGATAAGAAAGATGACTAAAACAAAAGGGGCGTTTACAAGCGATATGGCGTTATTGAAGCTAGTCTATCTAGCGACACAAAATATTCAAAAGAAATGGAATAGTCCACTGCATAATTGGAGTTTGACTACTCAGCAATTGTATATTAAATTTGGCGATAGAATCCCATTGGATTTAGAACTTCGTTCGAACGAAAACAAAAGACAGAGTTTAGTTTACACTCCCGAAAAGGTTCCAGGAAAACAAAATGAAAAGTACGCTTTGGTTATTTATCAATTGCCCATAGTTCTGAAGTTGCAATAACGCGATAAGATTTTTTTTGATCATGTTGCGATCAAAGTCTAAAGCACAGAAACGGTGTTTTAGACTTTTTTTAATATTAGCGTGAATTTCATATCATTCCCTATTAATATAATATTGCTAATTTT
>Ga0209923_1000181_pt1 | contig 14212 bp, 14 predicted proteins | sample SalPon1_A_H2O_MG_FD_185696 | JGI IMG/M metagenome (GOLD analysis project Ga0209923, IMG submission 185696) | Salt pond water microbial communities from South San Francisco under conditions of wetland restoration - Salt Pond MetaG R1_A_H2O_MG... | ecosystem: Environmental > Aquatic > Non-marine... | reverse complement strand
TATCAGCTGGTCATCCTAAGACCAATAAATGGTGGCGCTCAGGCCGTGACGGAGTCGGGTTCGACCTCAAGCAGCTCTTTGTACCGGTTGCGGATCGTGACCTCCGAGACATCGGCCACCTCGCTGACCTCATTCTGTGTCACCTTCTCATTGGTCAACAGGGCTGCCGCGTAGACCGCAGCGGCCGCCAATCCCACAGGAGACTTCCCTGAATGGATCGCCGCCGCCTTCGCATTCCGCAGGAGGATGCGTGCCTGGCGCTCTGCCTCATCGCTGAGACCCAAATCCGAGGCGAAGCGGGGGACGTACTGCTCAGGGTCAGCGGGTTCGATCTCCAGCTTCAGCTCACGCACCACATAGCGATACGTGCGCGTCAGCTCCATTTTGTCCACCCGAGAGACCCGCTCGATCTCATCGAGCGACCGTGGGGTCCCCGCCTGCCTGGCCGCTGCATACAGCGCCGCCGTCGAAACCCCCTCGATCGACCGACCCGGCAGGAGGTCCTCGTTCAGCGCCCGGCGGTAGATGACCGAGGCGGTCTCACGCACGGTCTCCGGCAGCCCCAGCGCAGAGGCCATCCGGTCGATCTCGCCCAGCGCCTGCTTGAGATTGCGCTCCTTCGAGTCGCGCGTCCGGAACCGCTCGTTCCACGTGCGGAGCCGCTGCATCTGCTCGCGCTGTCTCGACGACAGCGCCCGACCGTACGCATCCTTGTTCTGCCAGCCGATGTTCGTCGACAGCCCCTTGTCGTGCATCAGATTCGTCGTCGGCGCTCCCACGCGTGACTTCTTATCGCGCTCAGCACTGTCGAACGCGCGCCACTCGGGGCCCCGATCGATCGTGTCCTCGTCGACGACGAGACCGCAGTCCCGGCACACCGTCTCCCCGCGAGTCTCGTCCGTCACGAGTTGCCCGTCGCACTCAGGGCATCGGTGCCGTTCCAGTGCCGCTGCCTCCTCCCGCTCAGCTTCCGTCTCATCGGCTTCCGCCTGATGGACACGATGTCGCTGCGTCGCGGGTGCTGTCTCTTCCTCTGTTGCCGTCGTCTCCGAGATGCGTGGGTCAGTCATTGTGCGTCGGTGTACCGCCGATCAAGTCGGGTAACGGTTATTCAGCGGCGTATCCTTACTCAATGTAATATTGGAACAATATTTAAGTGCTGTCGTTCGTCCTGACGCCTCGATGGCGAACCGATTTTACGGCTGTCTGCCCGACGAGACGCATGAGAACCGCACCTGAGGGCCCCTGGTTTGACGCAGATCCGGGGGATGATACCATGCAGGCGCCCGCAGCCGCTGCCCCAAGGTGGCCGGCGGTCGCGGTCAGACAAGGACTCTTTGCGAGCGAGGATGCGTACTACGATGCATTGCACGACCACCTCCGCGATCGCCTCCGTGCGGAGGTTCAAGCGCTGTCAGACGCCGAAGATGTGGAGTTGTTGCGGACCGAGCGGCTGCTTCAGTCGATCGAGACGGCCATGGGGGAGATCGGGGCACGCCGAGACGAGTTGGCGGCGCCTGAAGGAGATGATGGACCACCTGCGCACATGATCGGTGCGACAGTTGTAGCACAGCTGCGCTCGGAGGCTGACGGACTGAGTGAGCAGATCGATCGCTTGACGCGTCGGGTCGCCCCAAACCTCCGGACGATCGCCGGCCCACGCCTGACCGCCCGCCTGATCGAGGAGGCAGGTGGCCTCGAGCGGCTCGCACGGAAGCCCTCGGGGACCATCCAGGTGCTGGGTGCTGAGAGTGCGCTGTTTGCACATCTGCAGGGCCGTGGTCCATCACCGAAGCACGGGGTGATCTACACACACCCCGCCGTCCGGCATGCACCACGGTCAGAGCGCGGGTCGATCGCGCGGATGCTGGCGGGCAAACTCGCTATCGCGGCGCGGATCGACCACTATCGCGGCAGCCTCGATGAGGCGTTCACCACAGAGGTGACAGACCGCCTCACGGCGGTGCGGTCATGAGTGACCTCCCAGAGGGTGTAGAGCGCCGCCGGTTTGGCGACAGGCGCCGGCTTGCCACCCGGGGGGAGCCGGTCTATGGGGAACCGGTGGATGCGTCGGGGTGGCGGGTCTGGGATACGAACCGTTCGAAGGTCGGGGCACTCCTACAGACACATGGTGACCCCGGGTTCGATCATGCTTCGAGAGTGCTGTATCTGGGCGCAGCGACAGGGACCACCGTCTCGCATCTCGCGGATATGGGGATGTATGTGTACGCGGTCGAACTGTCTCCGTATGCGGCTGACTCGCTGCTGGCCGTCACAGCCAGCAGGCCGCGGCTCTTCCCGATTATCGCAGATGCCCGCCAGCCGGCGGCTTATTCGGACGTCGTCGAGGGGCAGCTCGCATGGATGATTCAGGACGTCGCGAGTGCGCAACAGGTGCAGATCGCCGTGGCGAATCGCCACTATCTTGCGGACGATGGGCAGCTGCTGCTGTTCATCAAGGCTCGCAGCATCGACGCCACCGCAGAGCCCGCAGCCGTCTTTAGTGCGGTCGAAGCGCAGCTGGCCGATAGCTTCGAGATCACAGCACGGGTGGACATGGATGCGACGCACCGAGATCACCGCGCGCTCATCGGCCAGATCCGGTGAACACAATCGCAGTGATGCTTTATACCCTTGTTACGGATGCCCTGCCACGCAATGAGTGAGACGCGGGAGTGGGAATCGAGCCGGACGCGACGCACCGGCCCGTGGTGATGTCCGGACAACAGCGGGGGCCCGATCGGTTCGACCACTTCGGGAGTATCGGGATCGAAGAGGAGTTCTACCTCGTCAACGACAGGGGCGAGCCGGCGCGGGGAATCGGGGATTTGCTGGATCGGGAGCCACCACCGGGGATCCTGTCCGACCGCATCGATCATGAGCTGTTCGAGTTCACGGTGGAGACGCAGACACCTGTGATTGAGGAGTTGGATGCGGTCGAGCCGACGATCAGGCAGATGCGCCGAGCCCTCATTGAGTATGCGGCGACCCACGGATACCAGATCCTCTGTGCGGGGCTGCATCCCACCGCCCGTTGGTGGGAGTTGCCCCACACGGACAAGCCCCGATACCGCTCCCAGCTGGGACGGATCCAGTATCCCCAGCACCGCAACATCACATCAGGGCTGCACATCCACATCGGAGTCGATGACGCTGACATGGCGGTCTGGATCGCGAACAGACTGCGGTGGTATGTCGCACCGATCCTTGCGATCAGCGCGAACTCCCCGTTCTGGTGCGGGGCGGACACAGGTCTCGCGAGCGCCCGCGCTTCGATCTTCGAGGGACTGCCGAACACGGGGATGCCGGGTGCGTTCGACTCCTTTGCGGCATTCGACCGCTTCGAACGGCGCATGGTCGATAGCGGGCAGATACGTGACCGGGGGGAGCTGTGGTTCGACGTCCGGCCACATACCGCCTATGGGACGGTGGAGCTGCGGGCGCCCGATGTGCAGACGGAGCCCGAGAGGTCGGTGGCGATCGTGGAGTACGTGCATGCCCTCGTCGAAGACCTCAGAGATGCATTCACCCGACGGGAGGTCCAGCCGATGCTCCGTCGCGAGGAGCTTGCGGCGAACAAGTGGCAGGCGCTGCGGTACGGGGCCGACGCGATGCTGCTGACGGGAGCAGACGGGGAGACCGTGTCCGTGCGGGATCTGCTGCGGGCGGACGCACGACGCCTCGGTCTGAGGCGGCTGCAGGAACTCGTCGCCGCGCCCACCGGGACCGAACTACAGCGGGAGACCGGTGATGCCGAGGGAGTCGATGCGCTGAGACACCGCCTGTTGCTCGAGACCGCAGGGTAAGAAAGGGTTAAACGCGCCAGTGCGATTTTGCCGGTATGCCATCGACCGGGGGGCCATCTGCTGAGGATCATCCGGAAGACATGGACATAGCCGACCGCGGAGGGGCGGACCAGCGGGTTGTGGATGCGCTCGCTCGCATCCTGCAGACGGAGACGAAGGCGCGCGTATACGTCGGTCTGCGCCAGTCCCCACATGCGACGAGCGATGAACTGGCGACGGTGACGGGGTTGTACCCCTCGACGGTCCGGGAAGTGCTGGCGCGGATGCACGAGGAGGAGATCGTCACCCGCCGTAAGCGTGATCGGCAGGGGGCGGGAAACAACCCCTTCGAGTACGATGCGATCGCACCTGCACAGCTGGTGCGACGGAAGGTCGACGACCTGCAGGCGGAGCTCAACTCGATCTGCCTGTTGGACGACCTGCTTGGACGGGGGCAGTCCCCGTCGCGGGATGGGCCGGTGCGGATCAGCATCGATGATGAGTGACCCCGCCACCGCGGGGCTGGATGTGGCACTCGGTGGGACCTTCGACCCCGTACACGATGGGCATCTGGCGCTGTTCGAACAGGCACTTGCGCTCGGGCGCCTGACGGTAGGGTTGACGAGCGACGAGTTGGCTCCCGAAACGCGCTTGGTCGACCGGCCTATCACACCGTTCGCGCAGCGACGTGCGAAGCTTGAGGCTGCACTCGACCCCCTTGCACGGACGTTCGACCGATCCTACACGGTCGAGGAGCTCACTGAGCCGACGGGGATCGCAACTGCACCTCAGTTCTCGGTGCTGATCGTGTCGCCGGAGACGGAGGCGGGCGGCCAGCGGATCAATGAGCTGCGAGCTGCCGCCGGTGTGCGGCCACTGCAGATCCGCGTCATCGGACACGTCCATGCAGCCGACGGTGACCGGATCTCCTCAACCCGGGTGGTCGCCGGAGAGATCGACACCCACGGTAACCAGACCGTCGACCCCACCTCGGGGTGAGTCACCACCCCGGTGGGTCGAACCCTGCATCCTCTAGCAACGGCTTCCACCGCTGTTGGACGCTCAGCCTGCTGACGCCGATCGCTCCGGCGATCGCACCCTGTGACCGACCATCCCCACTGATGAGACACCCCGCATACAGGCAGGCGGCGGCGACCGCCGGCTTCGACCGCTCTGCCATCGGTCTCTGCGACAGGAACAGATCGACCGCGGCTGCCTGTGCAGCCTGAGAGACCTCCAGGTCTGATGCCACCGTCTCGATCTGCCGAACCCACTGGCGCTCTTCGAGATGGGCACGTGCGGGGTACACATCCGGACGAGACAGGTTCATGTAAATAGCTGTATCGCCCATTCCTGCCCGAGCGCGGGTAGCCAAGCCAGGTCAACGGCGCAGCGCTTAGGACGCTGTCCCAAAGGGGTCCGCCGGTTCGAATCCGGTCCCGCGCATCGGCCACACCAGGCCCAGATGCTGAGAGGCCTGCCGATGAAGGTCATTTTATACCGCCTCCGGTCGACCTCGATGTATGGAAGGGACCTGGGATGCGTTTTCGTGGATGGGCACGGAGGTCGAGGACCTGCTGCTGTTCGATCCATCCCCTGCCAGGTTCGGGGCTGTGTGTGAAGCGCTGGAGGAGCAGGACCCCTCGATCACCGTGATCGCCGGCGATAACACCGTGGGCGCTGACCGGTTCGTCGAGTTACCGCTGCACTTCGATGACGTGCGGCAGATGATCCAGTTCGGCATCGAGGGCGCCGTCGAGCAGGAGCTCGTCGAGATCGGCGACCTCGTCCTGTGTTTGACGCGGATGTTCGACGGCGAGGGCGACACGCTCTCTCGAGTGCGTGTGACCGAGGGGAATCGCTCGGGCGTGTACGACTTGTTTGTGCGGTCGGGGTCACAGCCAGGGGTGATCCGTGACGTCTTCGAGGTGGCAATCGAGCTGGGGAAGAAGGGGCAGAAGGGATCGCCCGTGGGGGCCCTGTTCGTCGTCGGTGACTCCGAGACCGTGCTGGATCTATCACGGGCGCTGTCGTACAACCCGTTCGAGCGCTCGCAGGTGTATGTGGGCGATCACATCGTGACGGTGATGCTCAAGGAGTTCTCCAAGCTCGATGGCGCGTACATCATCGGGGACGATGGGAAGATCGAGAGTGCCTACCGCTACCTGGAGGCATCTGCTGAGGGGGTGGAGATCCCGAAGGGGTTGGGAGCGAGGCACATGTCTGCAGCAGCGATCACCGCAGAGACCGACGCGACGGCGATCGTCCTCTCGGAGTCTGACGGCCTGGTCCGGGCGTTCAAACGAGGGGCGCTCATGATGGAGATCGATCCGGATCGTTACTGACGCTGGATCGGCTCCGCCGGCACGCCCATCACCGTCGTCCCCGGAGCAACATCGGTCGTGACGAGCGAGTTGGCCGCGACCTGAGCGCCCGCGCCGATGGTCACCCCCGGCAGAACGACCGCCTTCGCGCCCACCATCGCACCCGCCTCGATGCGGACCTCCCCTGTCCGGTACTCATCGGTCAGAAACTCATGGGCCAGCAACACGGCATCGTAGCCCACGGTCACGTCTGGTCCGAGGCTGATGAGCTCAGGGAAAAAGACATCAGCGGTCGCCTCGAGGCCCCAGCAGACCCGATCGCCCACCTGCACCCCCATCGTCCGCAGGGCGAGCCGGCGGACGCGCAACGATGGGGCGAGCCGCGCAACGGTCAGCAACAGATAGTTCCACACCACCCGCAGCGGTGTGCGTACCTCGGTCCATCGCGTCAGTGCCGGTCCGGTGGTGCCAGCAGCGTGACGCGTCACCGCACGGTGTGGATGCGGCCCGGGTCGGTCATCCGGCATCGGCTCGAAGCTCCTGCATGCGTACGCGGCGCGCCTCGACAGCAGCTGGCGTCCCGATGTCATCCCGGAACCGCAGCCCGTCAGAGGATACCAGCGCCGGGTCGAACGTCGCCGCCGTGGCTGCAGCCTCAAGATCCGGTCCCCTGCCGACGACCGCCATGGCCCGAGATGTCGTGGTGCGCACACGACCGGCATCGACCGCATCGACGCTCGCGACGTAGAGATGGCTCACCGCATCCGCGAGTGCGTCGGTGTCGATGATGACCCCCTCGGTGGGGTCGGTGGGGTATCCTGCGGGCACGAGGTACCGCACCACGGTTGCCTGGGGGGCGAAAGTGGGCTGGGGGAGGGGGTCGCCCGCCGCTGCCGCGATGATCAGGTCCCACAAGGACCCCTCCATGACCGACAGCACATTCATGGCCTCGGGGTCGCCGAAACGGGCGTTGAATTCGATGACATACACGCCGGAGGCAGTGAGCATGAACTGGCCGTAGAGGATGCCCGTGTACCCCGGAAGTGCGTCCACCGTCCGCTCGAGGATCTCGACCGCAGCCCTGTAGTCAGCATCACGCACGAACGGGAGGCTTCCATCTGCCATGCTGTACGCACCCATCCCCCCCGTGTTGGGTCCACGGTCGCCACGGAAGGCCCGCTTGTGGTCTTGCACCAACGGAGTATGCACCACGGAGCCGTTGGCCACGAACGCTTGCAGGGTGAACTCCTCCCCGATGAGACGCTCTTCTAGGACGACAGCATCATACGACGCACTCCGGAGGTGTGCGATCGCCTCCTCATGCGAGAGGTGCTCGCCGATCACAAGCACCCCCTTGCCACCGGTGAGGCCCGCGGGTTTGATCACCATTGGTGCTTCTGTACCCTCCAGAAATGATGCGGCAGCGGAGGGGTCGCTGAACGTCTCGAAGGTGGGACAGCCCGGGATCTCCGCATCTGCCATGAGGCGGCGCTGATACGTCTTGTCGGTCTCGATCCTGGCCAGTGACGATGTGGGACCGAAGCAGACGATGCCGTCGTCCGACAGCGCATCGACGACCCCCGCGGCGAGTGAGCGCTCAGGGCCCACGACCGCCGCATCGACGCCCCAATCCGCTGCTGCATCACCGATGGCCGACGTGTCGGTCTCATCGAGCCTTGCATGGTCCTCGACGAGGTCGATGATCGCGGGGTTGCGGTTCCGCGCCGCATTCACCACCGTACAGCGCTCATCGGCTGCGAGGTTGGCGACGATCGCGTGCTCGCGGCCCCCACCACCGACCACTAGGACACGCTGGGTCATCCGTCGACCTCGGTCGGGTAAGAGGGTGTCATCACACCGGAGTAGAGGTGAGGCCGATTTCAATGTATGCACCTCGACCCTGCGACTTTTGCGATTCGGCCGTCGAGGGCGCATGATGGGAGACATCGTCGAGGCGAACCGCCTCGCCGGCAGTGGGAGCCCATACCTCGAGCAACATGCGGGCAACCCCGTCCACTGGCAGCCCTGGGATGGACCTGCACTGACGGCCGCGAAGGCCGCTGACGTGCCCATCTTCCTGTCCGTGGGGTATGCGGCATGTCACTGGTGCCATGTGATGGCCGAGGAATCATTCGAGGACTCCGCCGTCGCAGAGGTGGTCAACGCAGCGTTCGTCCCGATCAAGGTCGACCGCGAGGAGCGACCGGACATCGACCGCGTATATCAGACGATCTGTCAGCTGGTCACAGGTGGCGGAGGCTGGCCGCTGTCGGTGTGGTTGACACCCGACCTCGACCCCTTCTACGTCGGCACGTACTTCCCACGCGACCCGGATCCGCGACGACGGGCCCCGGGCTTCGTCCAGGTGTGCGAATCGATCGCCAGGTCCTGGGCTACCGACCGCGCGGCGATCGAGGAGCGCGCTGCCGAGTGGGCGGAGGCAATCGAACAGCACAGCGGCCCCGTGGGGGATGAGCGGAGCGCCCCTGGGGACTCAGCCGCGTCGGTTGATGCCGACCGGGTGCGACGCACCCTGCTGCGGACGATGGACACCGAGCACGGGGGCTTCGGGACGGATGGGCCGAAGTTCCCGCAGGCCCGTCGGCTTCGCTACCTCATGGCACAGGCGCGCTGGGGAGCGGCCGAGGAGGTGGAGGGTGCGATCCGGACCACGCTGGACGCGATGGCCGCAGGCGGCCTCTACGATCAGCTCGGCGGGGGATTCCACCGGTACACCGTCGATCGGGCATGGACCGTGCCGCACTTCGAGAAGATGCTGTACGACAACGCAGAGCTGCTGGCGGTGTACAGCCTCGCCGCGGGGATGTTCCAGCATGATGGGTATGCACGGGTGGCTGCGGGCACCGCAGATGCACTGCTCGAAGCGTTCGCGGCGCCAGAGGGTGGGTTCTACAGCTCATTCGATGCCCAGAGCGAGGGCGAAGAGGGGAGCTACTACGTGTGGACACCCGAAACGCTCTCAGCGGCTGTCGGTGACCCAGAGGATGCGGCGGTCGCAGCAGCGTACTTCGGCGTCACCGATACGGGCAACTTCGAGGGCAAGTCCGTGTTGACGCGACGCAAGGACGAGGCGGAGGTGGCTACAGCGGTGGGCGTCGACCCCTCGGCGGTCGCTCCGGCGATCGAACGGGCTGAAGCGGCGATGCTCCGTGCACGAGCACAGCGGCCGGCGCCCGCGCGGGACACGAAGGTGATCGCGGGGTGGAACGGGCTCGCGGTCGACGCGCTGACGCTTGCGGGGGGACTGCTCGACAGGCCTGCATACATCGATGCGGCCAGAGCCGCGCTGGACCGGCTCTGTCGGGACCTGGTGGATGCGGGTATCGTCGGACGACGGGTCCGAGACGGTGCGGTACAACCGCATGGGTTCGTGGATGACCACGCATTTGTCGGGATGGCCGCGTGGCGCCTGCATGCCGCCACGGGTCACACCGGGTACCTCACGATGGCCGTCGAGATCGCCGAGCGGCTCGCGGATGCGTTTTATGATGCCGGTGCCGGCACTTTCACGCTCCGGTCGGCAGATTCAGAGCAGATCGTCACCGCCACAGAGGAGGTGGTCGACCGGGCCATCCCTGCGGCGTCGGCAGTTGCCGCAGACCTGCTGTATCGACTCGACCCCGTGCTGTCGGGTGTCGATGGCCAGGCCATCGCCGAGGAGGTGGTCACGCGACATCGTAACGAGCTGACCGCCCAACCTACCCAGCACGTGACACTGCACCTACTCAAAGAAGTGCTCGCACGCCCCTCGCGAGAGCTAGTCATCAGCGGTGCGCAGGCGGGCGGCTGGTCGGAGGTCGCGGACATGAGCACGCGGGGGCTCCGTGTGCTCCGACGGCCGCCAGATGATGCGTCGACCGCTACGGTCGCAGATGAGCTCGGCTTTGACGCAATCCCCCCGATCTGGCGCGGGCGGTCGGCCGCGGAGGGACCCCGCCTGTACGCCTGCTCAGATATGGTGTGCGCGCGGCCAACCGACGATCCCGCGCGGGCCCGCGCGGAGTTGCGCTTCGGTCAGAGCTGATCGGCGAGCGCCGCAGCGAGTGATCGGGGGGCATCCTCAACCACCCGAGCCACCTCCACACCGTCGCGTTCGATGACCACCGTCGGAATCAGCTCGATCCCGTACGCATCCACCTGCGGACCCGCCTTCGTGCCATCAGATCCCTTCGTCACCGTGTAGATGGAGAGTCGCGCTGGAGGGACCGCCGCGGCGGCCAGCGCTGCTGCGAACCGCGGGAGCTGCCTACGGCAGTCCCCACACCAGTCGGCCCCCCACACATGGAAGTGCAGATCGGGGGCCGCCAACGCCGCGACGGTCTCTGCATGGGCCGTCGCATCCCACATGGGGTCGGGACGCATCGTCTCGAGGACCGGTCCGGCCTGATGAGCCATACCCGGACCACCGCGACACAGCGACAAAATGACTTCGTGCGGAGGCGTCACTGTCATGACCGGCCCCGTCGCATCCGCGCCATGCACGCCAACATCCTGTCGACGGTTGGCTCGCCACTGGTGCTTATCGATGGGCCGCCGGGCGTCGCGGTGGCAGCGAAGATGGAGTCGTTCAATCCAGGAGGATCGGCGAAAGATCGTCCGGCAATCGCCATGATCGAGGCAGCTGAGGCCGCGGGGACCCTCAGACGGGGTGATACGATCGTCGAGCCCACCAGTGGCAACACAGGCATCGGCCTGGCGATGGCGGCTGCGGTGAAGGGGTACCGCTTGGTGGTGGTGATGCCTGCGAGCAAGTCACCCGAACGGCGGGCGATCATGCAGGCGTACGGCGCGGAGATCGAGCTCGTCGAGGGAGAGATCGCCGTGGCGAAGGATCGAGCTGATGTGCTGAGTGAGCGTTCCGGGATGGTCCAGCTGGGACAGTTCGAGAACCCCGCGAATCCGGAGGCACACTATCGGAGCACCGCGGAGGAGATCCTCGCTGCCGTGGGTGATCGTCCCATCGATGCCCTGGTCGCGGGGGTCGGCACCGGGGGCACAGTCTCCGGCATCGGACGCCGCCTCCGCGAGGTCCATCCGTCGATGGCGATCGTCGCCGTCGAGCCCGCAGCGAACGCAGTCATCTCCGGGGACCCGCCGGGCGAGGATCGCTACCAGGGGATGGGTGCAGGCTTCATCAGCCCTAATCTGGATGAGGATCTCCTCGACGGGGTCGAGACCGTCCCTATCGAGGAGGCAGAGGCGGAGTGTCGGCGGTTGGCGCGTGAGGAGGGGATCCTCGTCGGGCAATCATCAGGTGGCTCTGCTGTCGCGGCTCAGCGCGTCGCTGCACGTTTGAGCGCCGATCCGACGTGGGAGCGCCCAGCGGTCGAATCTGTGATCTACGACGGGGCTGGCGATGAGGTGCACGTGCCGGACTCGGTCCCACTGGTGCTGACGGTGTTCTGGGACAGTGGTGAGCGGTACATGTCCACGGGGATGTTCGAGTAGGTCCTGATGTGGGCACTTATGCCTACACGTGAGAATGATGATTCACTCAGAATGGCAGTCGACACACGCACCCGGAGCGACTACCCCCACAGTGGTGTCGACGAGGGCCTTGACATCGAGGCAGCGCTGGCCGCTCGCATCGACGGGGAGGTCCGGTTCGACGCGTACAGCCGGGAGCTGTATGCGACTGATGCATCCGCGTATCGGCGCGTCCCGGTGGGGGTGGTCTTCCCCACTGATGTGGACGATGTGGTCGCAGTCATGCGATACTGTGCGGAGGCGCAGATCGCAGTGCTACCGCGCGGCGGTGGCACCTCCCTTGCAGGGCAGGCGGTCAATGAGGCGGTGGTTCTTGACTTCACGAAACACATGACCGCCGTCGGGCAGGTCGACACGGACCGCCAGATGGTCCGGGCGGAGGCAGGCGTCACGCTGGGGCGGCTGAACGCACAGCTGGGTGCAACCGGGCTGAAGTTCCCGCCTGACCCAGCATGGGGAGACAAATCGACACTTGGTGGAGCAATCGGCAACAACTCCACCGGGGCACATTCCCTGTTGTACGGTAAGACGGACTACTACCTCGAAGAGGTCGAGGCCGTGTTGGCTGACGGGTCGACAGCGACCTTCGGGGAGATGTCGATCGAAACCCTGCGTGAGCGTGCCGATCCCACAGGGACGCTGCTGGAGGGCATTTATGCACGGGTGCTGGAGGTGTTGGATCAGCATGCCGATGTGGTCGAAGAGCGCTACCCTGACCTCAAGCGCAACGTCTCAGGGTACAATCTGGACATGCTCGTGGATGCGATGCGAGGGCAGATGCGCCTGCCCGACGATTCAGGTATCGATCCCGACCAGGAGCCAGGGACGGTCAACCTCGCGCAGCTGCTTGCGGGGTCGGAGGGCACCCTCGCGATCATCACGGCCGCAACGGTGCGACTGGAGCCGATCCCCGCAGAGAAAGGGGTCCTGCTGCTGACCTACGATGACATCCTGGATGCGATGGCGGATGTCGCACCGATCCTCGAGCATGGCCCCGCCGCGGTCGAGGTGATGGATGACATCTTGCTGGGCCTTGCACGGGAGTCACCGGAGTTCGGTCCCGTGGTCAAGCTGCTGCCTGAGGGAACCGATGCGGTACTGCTGGTCGAGTTCTACGGGGAGACCTCGACGGCAGTCGAGGAGAAGATCGATGCGCTGGCGACCGACCGTGTTGACAACGCAACCCCACCCAGCGACATGGGGCGTGCACGGCATGCAATGCCGGCGGTCGACGCGGAGACCCAGGCGAAGTTCTGGAAGATGCGCAAGTCGGGACTGCCGATCCTGCTGTCCCGGACGGGCGATGAGAAACACATCGCGTACATCGAGGACACCGCCATCCCCGCTGATGCGCTCCCAGAGTACGTGGCGCGATTCCAAGCGATCCTTGAGGAGTACGATACCTTCGCGGCCTACTATGCGCATGCAGGCCCCGGCGTGTTGCACATCCGGCCGCTGATCTCCACGAAGACCGCGGAGGGGCTCGAGGTGTTCGAGGCGATCGCCGATCGTGTGACAGACCTGGTGGTCGAACTCGGAGGCTCCGTCAGCGGGGAGCATGGGGATGGACGTGCGCGCACCCAGTGGAACCGAAAGCTGTACGGTGAGGAGCTCTGGGAGGTGTTCCGAGAGATTAAGCGGACCTTCGACCCGGACTGGTTGCTCAATCCCGGCAACATCTGTGGGGATCATGACCTCACTCAGGACCTGCGCTTCGGCCCCAGCTATGAGTTCACATCCACGATGACCCCGACACTGGAGTGGCCCAATGAGAACGGGTTCAGGGGGATGGTGGAGCTGTGCCACGGTTGTGGGGGCTGTCGGGGGGAGCAATCGACCACGGGAGGGGTGATGTGTCCGACCTACCGTGCGACGGGTGAGGAGATTCAGACGACCCGCGGGCGCGCGAACCTCTTGCGAGCCGCGATGGCGGGGGAGATGCGGCCCGAGGAGTACCTCACAGACACGTTCATTGAGGAGGTGCTTGACCTCTGCATCGGGTGTAAGGGCTGCGCGCATGACTGTCCGAGCGCGGTCGATATGGCGAAGATGAAAGCGGAGGTCACGCACGCATACCACCAGCGACACGCTCCATCGGTCCGCACACGCTTGTTCGCGCAGTTCGGACGCATCGCCCCACTGGCCGCTCGCGTCGCACCGCTGGTGAACCTGCTGCAGCGGGCACCGGGGTCCTCGGTGATCCAAGAGCGCCTGTTGGGCATCGCCCAGGAGCGGTCGCTGCCGCGATTCGCCAGCGAGTCACTGCAGGCATGGTACGACACACGGGGTGGCTGTGCGCTGGATGCGCATGAGGCGGACGCCCGGGTGGTCCTGCTGCCCGATACGTACACCATGTTCATCGAGCCGGAGAACGGCCGAGCTGCCATCGAGGTGCTCGAGGCCGCTGGGGTCCATGTGGAGCTGGCTCCATACACGGGGGGCTCGGGCCGTCCACCGTTCTCGAAGGGGATGCTGGACGTCGCGCGCACCCGCGCTGAGGGGGCCTGCGGCGCCCTCGAACCGTACATCAGCGAGGGGCGTGACGTGGTGGTCGTCGAGCCATCAGATGCGGTGATGCTGCAGTCGGACTATCGT
>Ga0209923_1000176_pt1 | contig 14624 bp, 14 predicted proteins | sample SalPon1_A_H2O_MG_FD_185696 | JGI IMG/M metagenome (GOLD analysis project Ga0209923, IMG submission 185696) | Salt pond water microbial communities from South San Francisco under conditions of wetland restoration - Salt Pond MetaG R1_A_H2O_MG... | ecosystem: Environmental > Aquatic > Non-marine... | reverse complement strand
CCCGCAGCGACGACTGGACCATCTCGACGACCCGGTCGGCGTCGACCTCCTCGACGGTGTCTGACAGCCGCAGCCGTGCAGACGCCTCCGACAGCCGCACCAGCGCCTCGAGCTTCCGTGCGGTCACCGGCACCGGCGAGTCCTCGTCGGCCCCCCGTGCTCGGAAGTCGACGTAGAAGTCGCGGATCACCCGCCGTGCGGCATCGCTCATCGTCGGATAGCAGCTGCGCTTGGCGTACGCGATGTACTTGCGCAGCAGCTCCGCGGGGATCTCGGGTGCGACCTCGCCCACAGCCTCATCCACCGCATCGTCGGTGATGTGCGGGTTCGTCATCTTCGTCCGATGCGTGTGCAGCTCGCCCGCATAGTTCGTCTCGAGGATGTGGTCGGCGAGCTCTGCATCCCCCTCCGCATCCGGCCGGTCGGTGACCGTGAAGATCAGGTCGAAGCGCGAGATCAGCGCCGGCTCGAGGTCGATCTGCTCGCCGATCGGAGCGTACTCGTCGAACCGCCCGTACTTCGGGTTCGCCGCGCCGAGCAGCGAGCAGCGCGATTTGAGGGTGGCGTTGATCCCCGCCTTGCTGATCGACACCGACTGCTGCTCCAGCGCCTCATGCAGCGCACTCCGGTCCTCCGGCCGCATCTTGTCCAGCTCATCGACCGCCGCGATGCCCATGTCCGCGAGGACCAGCGCGCCCGCCTCGAGCGTCCACTGCTGGCCATCACCGAAGTCATCCCGCACGGCTGCGGCGGTGAGCCCCGCGCTGGACGACCCCTTCCCGGAGGTGTACACGGACCGGGGAGCGATGTTGCGGATGTACTGCAGCATCGCGGACTTGCCGGTGCCGGGGTCCCCGATCAACAGCATGTGCAGGTCGCCGCGGATGCGTGAGCCGTCGGGGAGCGTCTTGCTCACCCCGCTGAACAGCTGCAGGATCATCGCGAGCTTCTCCTGCTCGTAGCCGAAGATCGACGGGGCGACGGAGGCGATCATCTTCTCGTAGATCTCGGGTGACGCCGCCAGCTGCTGGATCTCCTCGATGTCCGCGTCCGTGATATCCATCGCCTCGAACTGCTCGTCGTCGATCTGCACGCTCACACCGTCCATGAACAGGTCGAACAGGGGGGTCTTCTCGGTGCCCGACTTCATCTGCTCGATGTGCAGCACCCCGGTGACGGTCACATGGTCGCCGGCGGTCACCCCACCGGTGATGTCATCCTCCAGGGTCACATCGATGCTCTGTGGTGTCTCCCCGCCGCGGAGGCCCTCGGGCGATTCCTGGACGCGGATCTTCTGGGAGTCGATGAACTCCGACTGGTCGTGGTCGATGCGGAACGGCCCCTGTCGCTCACACCCCTGACACTCATGTGGCTCCTGGAACCCCCCATCGATCTGTGGGATGTACGTCATCGTCCCACACCGCTGGCACTCGAACGCCGCGTCGGTGATCTTCGGCCGCACGTCTGTGGCCTTCCGGACGATCCCCTGCACCGCGATCAGCCGGCCGATATGGTCATCGTGGACCCGGATCTCGCGGATGTCCACCGGGTCGGGCAGCCCGCGGACTCGGACGTGCGCCCGCCCGAGCTTGACGTCCGCTGGCAGGTCGTACAGACGCAGCGCCTCCTCTGCGAACTCGCGCATCAGCTCCGGCTCACGGCGGACCTCGCGCGCGAGCGCCTGGTCGAAGGTGACCAGGTCGTCGTACTCGACGTACAGTGACCGCTGCTCGTTCGGGTATCGTGACGCGAGCGCGCCCACGGCCTCGCGATAGTACCCCCGGAAGAACTCGAGGAACCGCTCGGTGTACTCCTGGGTTTCACGCGGTGCCTGGGCCATCGTGATTGGGCTTAGGCGCACCCCGACAAAGAGCTGTGTCTTCTCTGCGTCAACCAGAGAGTTATTACCGGTTGACGAGTGGCACCGAGCATGACCCGACGGGCTGCACTCATCGATGATGCCATCGTCCGCGAACTCGTGTACGCGGGCGGGTTCGGTGCGCTCACGGGGGCGCTGGCGGTCGTGGCGATCCCCACCCCACTGTCGCCGGTGCCGGTCTCGCTGGGGGTGCTCGGGGTGTTCCTCACCGGCGTGTACCTCCCGCCGCGGGCGGCCGCGGGGGCGATGCTGCTGTACCTGCTCGCGGGCGCACTCGGTGCGCCGGTCTTCGCGGGTGGTGCTGCTGGCATCGGCCCACTCGTGGGCTACACCGCAGGGTACCTGTGGGCATACCCCGCCGCGGCGGCGGTGATCGGTGCGCTTGCATCACCCCAGGCGCAGCCCCGCAGGATCGTCGTCACGCTGCTGGGGGCGACGGTGCTGATCTACAGCGCGGGCACCGTCGGTTTCGCGCTCGTCCAGCAGGTGACCCTCGCGGAGGCGTTCCTCGTCAGCGCGCTGGCGTTCGTCCCCGCTGAGCTGGCGAAGGTCATCGCGACGCTCGCGATCGTCCGCGTCGTGGATGCACCCACCGTCACGCCATGATCCGCTTCGAGGGGGTCGTCCTCGACCGCGGGGGCACGCGGGTGCTCGATGGGGTCGACCTGGTCGTGCCCACCGGCGGCTGCACCGTCCTCACCGGGGCGAACGGTGCCGGCAAGAGCTCCCTGCTGTGGACGGTCCCAGGCCTTCTGACGCCCCAGCAGGGCCGCGTCAGCGTCGCCGGTGTGACCGCAGAGGAGGACCGCTTCGCCGTCCGCTCGACGGTGGGGCTGCTGCTGCAGCGCCCCGCGGACCTCTTCGTCGCAGAGACCGTCGGCGCGGACGTCGCCTTCGGCCCCGAGAACCTCGGGCTCGACCGGGATGCGGTGACACATCGCGTCGATGACGCCCTCACCCGGGTGGGGCTCCCCACCGCCCATGACCGCCCCATCCGCAGCCTCTCCGGTGGGGAGGCACGCTGGGTCGCCCTGGCCGGCCTGCTCGCGATGCAGCCTCAGGTAATGCTGCTCGATGAGCCCGCAGCAGGGCTCGATGCGGACGGCCGCGACCGGCTGCTCACGATCATCGAGGCCGCATGTGCTGCCGGACAGACGCTGCTGGTGGCGACGCACTCACCCGGACAGTTCGCCGGCTGTGTCACGGAGCAGGTCGCGCTCGTCGATGGGACGATCGACCGATGAGACCACAGCGGTCAGCCCCCGATCTCGATGCACGGGTGGTGCTGCTCGCGCAGGTGGCGATCGCGGTGGCCGTCTTCGCACACCCCCCACGCGTCGCCCTCCCACTGGGGGTGGGGCTCCTCGCAGCGGTCACCATCTGGTGGCGTCCGAGTTGGGGGCGACTCCGCGGCCCGCTGCGCGTCGCGGGTGGCTTCCTCATCGCCGCACCCATCATCGCTGGCATCCAGCTGGTGCCCCTCGGCGTCGACGTCGCCGGTGCCCGTCGCGCCGCGGTCGCGAGCGCGAGGGTGCTGCTGGTGCTCACCGCCGGGCTCGTCCTGAGTGGGTCACAGTCGCCACGGCAGCTGCGTGCGGGGGTCATGGGTCTCATCCCGGGCCGGTTCGGCCGACTGGCCGCGATCGGAGTGTGGGTACTCGTCACGTTCGTCCCCCACCTGCGCGGTGAGGTGCGCCGGCTGCGTCGTGCCTGGCTGCTGCGGTGTGGGTTCCGCCGCTCGTGGCTCGAGCAACTCATCGTCCTCGGTCGTGTCGCGCTGGGAGCGCTCATCGAACGTGCGGAGGTGCTGATCCGTGCGCTGCTGCTGCGGTGTCTCAGCTGGCGGCCCACCCCCCCGACGCACCAGCTGGGGCGACCCGATATCGCCGTCGTGCTGCTGTCACTGCTGCTGGCGGTCTCGCCGCTGCTGCGCGCCTAGGCGTACTCCTTTCGGAACCCCCGGAACTCCGTGCGATGGGCCTCCTCGTCCGCGAGGATCGTCACCCCGAGGTCCTCGGTGACGGGGTCACCCGCGCTGTCCGCTGCATCGATCAGCGACCGGTACGTCGCGATCGCGTCCTCCTCCGCATCGAGCACACCCTCGATCACCGCGAGCACGTCGGTGCTGTCCGCCGGTGGCTGCAGCGAGTGCTGCACCGCCTCGAACTCTGCCGACCCCGGTGGCCGCGCATCCAGCTGCTTCAGCCGGTCGCCCAGCTGCTCCGCATGCGTGAGCTCCTCGGCGATGTCCTCCTTCAGCGACTCTTTGATCTCCTCAGCCCGCACCCCATCGAGGATGATCGAGATCGTCAGGTAGTTCATGACGGTCTCGAGCTCGTCCTGATACGCCTTCATGAGGATGTCAACCACGTCTTGACTCATACGGAAACGACGGGCCCGGCGGGCAAAAGGCTGTAGGCTCACCCGATCCGTCGCTCGCGGCTCCCGTCCACATCGATCGCATCCACGGGGCAGATGTCCACGCAGAGCATGCAGTCGATGCACTGGTCCTCACGGGTCGGCTCGACCTTCCGCGCGGAGGTCGGGTGCCCAGGTGTGTCCACCCAGCTGAAGACGTCCACCGGGCAGTCTCGGAGACATGCCCCGTCTGCCACACAGATGTCGTAGTCGACCGCCACGTGCGTCCCATGGATCCCCAGCCGGACTGGCGGGTCCTGCTCCCCCCACACCCGCAGCCCACCCTCCGAGCCCGTCTGTTCCCGTGTCGAGGTGAAGTGGGGGTCGATGCCCATCGCTCACACAACGACCAGTCGGCACCAAAGCGTCGTCGGTCAGTCCAGTCGTGCGGCCAGCTCCTCCTCAGCGGCCGCCAGCAGCGCATCCATCGCATCCACCGTGGGGCCGCCCCCCTGCGCGAAGTCATCGGGACCGCCACCACCCCCGCCGACGACGGGCGCCAGCTCACTGACGAGCGTGCCCGCTGCGATCGCGACGTCCTCGGGGACCGCGACGATGAACTCGACGGCCCCCTCGGTCGCCGCGGCGACGACCGCCACATGCCCTTGCTCGACGATGGCGTTCGCGGCCGCGGCGAGCGCATCCCCACCGGCGGCCAGCTCCTCGATCACGGCGGTGTGTCCGCCGACGGTGACCGGCTCGAAGCTCTGTGTGGCCTGCAGCCGCCCCAGCTGATCGCGGAGTGCCTCGATCGTCTTCCCCCGCTCTTTCCACTCGCTGAAGAAGCGCTCTGCGGTCGCCGGCAGCTCCTCCCAGGTCACATCGAAGGTCGCCGCGGCAGCTGTCGCCACGGCCTGTCGCGTCTGGATCGCCTCGATCGCGGGCCCGCCCGCACTGAAGACCAGCCGCTCGATCCCGTCCTGGACCGCCTCCGTCCGCTCGATCGTGATCGCACCCACCTCACCTGTCCGCTCCACATGCGTCCCGCCGCAGGCCTGGACGTCGGGCCCGACGGTGATCGTCCGGATCGTCTCGCCCGCGGGGATGCCACCCTGATACAGGTCGAACCCGAACTCTGCCTCCGCCTCATGGCGGTCCCGCCAGTGCTGCTTCACGACGGTGTCCTCGCGGACCAGCCGGTTCGCCGCCGCCTCGATCGCCGCGACGGTCTCCTCATCCAGCCGCTCGAAATGGGTCAGGTCCAACCGTGCGTAGGTCGGATGTTTCTGTGCGCCTGCCTGGCGGATATGCTCGCCCACCACGCTTCGCGCCGCGTGCCCGACCAGGTGCGTTGCGGTGTGATGCTGCATGAGCCGCCGCCGGCGTTGCCGGTCGAGCTGCCCCTGGACGATCTCCCCCTTCTCGGGCGGCCGGTCGACATGATGCAGTATCACCCCATCGACCAGCTGCACATCCTGCACCTCCGCGGTGACGTCCTCACCCGCCAGCGTCCCTCGGTCTGCGGGCTGGCCACCACCCTCCGGGTAGAACAGGGTCTGATCGAGGATGACCGCGGGCGACCCGTCGACGCTGAGCACCTCGAGGACCACCGCCTCGAACTGCACCCCGACTGGGTCGTCGTAGTACAGGCGGTCCGTCGTCGGGAGCTCAGCCACATCCACCGCCGCTGTGGCCTCAGCCTCCTCGGTGCCGGCGGGGTCGGTGTGCCGGGCGGCCACCCTGCTGAGGAAGTCCGGCGGGACCGCGACGTCGACGTCGTAGGTCGCGGCGATCCCTGCGACCGTCTCGGGTTGAATCCCGTGCGAGTCGTACAGCTCGAGCAGCTCCTCGGTCGTGATCTGCGCATCACCCGCTGCGCGTGCCTCCGCCAGCTGCTCGATGCGCCGCCGCCCCCGCTGCAGCGTCCGCGTGTACTTGCGCTCCTCTGCGGCGACGATCTCCGCGATGATGTCCCGGTTCTCATACCCCAGCCGCGCCGCCTGGTGATCGATCAGCTCTGCGACAGGGATCGTCGTCCCCAGCTCATCGACCAGTCGGATCATCCGTCGGATGACCATCCGGGCGAGGTATCCCGTCTTGACATTCGAGGGGACGATCTCATCACCGAACATGTACGCGAGGGTGCGCGCATGGTCGGCGATCGCGTAGATCGTCTCCAGCGGCGCGAGGAGTGCGGTCAGCTCTGTCTCATCCACCCCGACACTCGCGGCGATCGTCGCCCGGGCATCCGCGATGGCACCGGCGGTCTCAAGATCCAGCTGCCCCGCCTCGATCGCCGCTGCCGCCACGACCTCCTGCTCCGCCGCGGTGAGAGTGTGGCCCACATCCTCTTTGAGGTCGGCGATCAGCTCGGGGTAGATCGCCTCGTACACCGTCGGGGTCCCCTGGGAGACCCACACCCATCGCTCCAACCCGTAGCCCGTGTCGACGATGTAGGTGTCCATCGGGCTGTAGCTACGACCATCCTTCATCTGATACTCCCCGCCGGGGTCGGCCTCGAGCATCATGAACACGAGCGTCGCGAGTTCGGCCCCACGGTACAGCACCTCGAAGGCAGGCCCCGCATTCCCACCGCCGACCCACGGATCCTCGATGTAGGTGATCTCGGCGAGGTCCGCCCCCATCGACGCGAAGAACGCATCACACAGTCGGACCGTCTCGTCTTTCCAGTAGACCTCGCCGTCGTAGGCGTACGTCTGGGTCGCCTCCTCGCGCACGTTGAACGCATGATGCGCCATCATCTCGAAGGCCATCGTGTGTCGCCCCGTCTTGCCGACGTTCTCGATGTCCTGCATGCGGATGCACGGCTGGGAGACCGCGAGGGGGTTCGCCGGAGGTGGCGTCTGGCCGCTCGTCACCAGCGGTTGGAAGTCGTAGATCGACGCCTGTGTGAGCAGCACATCATCACGCCAGCGGTTCGCCGCGACAGGGTACGGCTCCACGCGGGTGTGTCCCTCCGCCTCGAAGAACGACAGGAATCGCTCGCGCATCTCCTCGAGGCTGTACGTCCCGTCGAAGCCGGGATCCCCGATGAAGCTGTAGGGGTCCGCCGGCGGCTCACCGCACGTCTCGCGGTCGGGGTCACGCGTCCAGAAGTGCGCACCTGTCACCGCGCACTGGGTCCGGTGAAAGCCCTCCTCCTCGAAGTACTCGAGGCGGTAGGCCTCCTCCAGATCACTCATTTGGCACCTCTGACCGATGCCGTCCTAAAACCGTTCCGGGACGGCCTGTCACGTCGGTGTCATGACCCCGCTGCGAGGCCCGCGAGCAGCGCCTCGAGCTGGATCTGCTCGTCCGCACCGACGCTGATGCGGTAGTCGACCTCCCCGATCTGCTCCATCAGCCGGATCGTCGCCTCCTCGCCGAGGTCGAACTCCCACACCGACCGGTGCAGCTGGTTGATGATGTCCTGCCCCGCGACACCCTCCTCGACGAGCAGGCTGCGCAACCGTCGCCGTGCACTGATGAACTCCCCGCCGATCGCCGCGTCGACCATCGCGGTGATCGCCTCCGGGCGGGCGGCGGCTGCGATCTCGTAGACCGCGTCCGCATCGACGCGGTCACCGACGGTCGCCGCCGCTTGGAGCGTGTTGATGCCGCGCCGCATGTCCCCCTGCGCCGCCGTGACGAGCGCCGTCATGCCGTCATCCGTGATCTCGAGCCCCTCCGCCGTGGCGATCTCCGTCAGCTGGTCAGCGATCGCCCCATCATCCAATGGTGCGAACCGGAAGACCGCACAGCGGGACTGGATCGGGTCGATGATCTTCGACGAGTAGTTGCACGAGAGGATGAACCGTGTCTTGTCCGCGTACTGCTCCATGGTGCGGCGCAGTGCCGCCTGGGCGTCAGGCGTGAGCGAATCGGCCTCATCCAAGAAGATGATCCGGTACTGATGCTCACCGAACGCCGACCGCGCGAACGTCTTGATCCGGTCGCGCACCACGTCGATCCCCCGCTCATCGGAGGCGTTCAGCTCCAGGAAGTTGCCCCGCCAGGCATCACCGAACAGCTCGCGAGCGATCGCCGTTGCACTCGTCGTGTTGTGGATGATCATCGGCGTGTGCCCACCGACGAACGCCCCCTCCGGCGGCACCGTCAGGTCGTACACTTCGATCGCCCCCTCCCTTCGTCGCACCGCGGTGACCGGATCGCGGCGCAGGCGGTGCCCCCGGTGCCCCGCCGCGGTCGCGGCGGTCCCCCCGTCGGTCACCGGCACCGGTGTATCGCCACCGGCCGTGGCCCCCATGGTCGGCCGCACCATCTGCATCCCCTCTGTCAGCTCGCCGGCAGGCACCCAGCGGGCCCGGCCACCGACGGCCACCCGGACCGGATGCTCCGGGGTGGCAGTCAGCGTCGCACCATCGTCGGTCTCGACCTCGATGACCGCCTCTGCGACCGTCCCGTAGACTGCCGTCGGACGGCGCCAGGTGGTCCTGCCCTCGGTATCGATCGCACACACCCGCAGCCCCGCGGGTGCCGGTGCGAAGCCGTCGGTCTGTCCGACGATCTCCGCGATCGGCACCGGTCCGTCGGTCGTGAGCACCGGTGTCTCCCCGGTGACACACTTGCCCACACCCGCGGGTCCCGCGAACAGCAGATGTGGCAGCTCGCCGCGCTCGACGTACGACTGCAGGCGCGAGATGATGTCCGCCTGACCGTGCACCTCCCCCAGCCGCTGTGGGCGATACCGCTCGATCCAGATATCCCGGTCATCCACCGCCGCGGCATCGCCGGCTCCGCTCATGTGAGGGGTATTCCGGGGCGGTATAAACAATCCCCGCCATCACGAAGCGGGTAAAGCATGACACCGGTTGGAGGGTCCATGGAGGTGCACGTGGAGATGATCGGCGAGGGTCGCCGCACGGTCACGGTCGCCGAGCCTGCGACCTATGCCGATGTGATCCGTGCGTGTGGACACTCGCCACAGGCGGTCACCGCCATCGTCGATGGCCATCCCCGCCCGGCGGACACACCATTGGAGACCGATCAGCTCCGGCTCCTGCGGTTGATCAAGGGGGGCTGAGTGACCGGACCATCGCCTCGCCCGCGTCGAGGAGCGCAGCCACCGTGGCCGCATCCGCTGCCTCCGCGTACACCCGCACCTTCGGTTCGGTCCCCGAGGGACGGATCAGCAGCCAGGTCTCATCAGCGAGCCACAGTTTGACCCCGTCGGTCCGGTCGATCCGGTCGATCGTCATCTCTGCGACCTGTCCATCACACGCGGCGATCAGCGCCTCCGGTGATGGGGCTGCCACCTTGATCGACCGCAGCCCGGTGTGGACCGACCCGTATCGCCCCTCCACGCGGTCGATGCGTGCATCGAGGGGCTCCGCCGACGCCAGCTGGGCGAGCAGCAGCGCCATCATCACCCCATCCTTCTCCCGCAGATGCCCCGCGATCGTGAACCCGCCGGACTCCTCACCACCCATCACCGCATCATGGGTCTGCATCGCCGCGGCGACCCACTTGAAGCCGACGGGCACCTCGACCACGCTCGCCCCCTGGTCGGCCGCGATCCTGTCGATGACCGTCGACGTCGAGACCGTCCGGACGACCGGCCCCGCTTCTCTGGCAGCCCGTGCGGCATACACCGCAGCGAACAACAGATGCGCACTCAGCACCCCTCGGTCGGGACTGACCACCGCGACGCGGTCCGCATCGCCGTCGTTGGCGATCCCCAGGTCCGCCCCCTCGGTGCGGACCGCGGTGACGAGGGGGCGCAGATGCGCCGGTGTCGGCTCCGGCGCCTGTCCACCGAAGCGGGGATCGCGGTCGCCACGGATGGTCCTCACCGCGGCCCCCCGCTCGCGCAAGAGCGCATCGGTCACGCCGCGCCCGGCGCCGTGCATGGCGTCGTAGACGATCTCGATCCCATCGAGCCGGCCGGGCAGCAGGTCATCCAGATGGTGGCGATACGCGGGATGCGGATCGATGGTCTGCACCGTCGCCGGTGGCCCCGCAGGCCCCGCGGTCCCGAGTCTGTCGGTGATCGCATCGGTGACGGCCTCGGTCGCGGGCGCACCGTCGGCAGGGATGAACTTGATCCCGTTGTACGCCGGCGGATTGTGCGATGCGGTGACCATGAGTGCCCCCGCCGCATCACGTTCGACGACGGTGTACGCGACGATCGGTGTCGGGCAGTCGCGCTCGGGGCGGATGACCGCCCGTCCCGCCTCGACGAGCGTCGCTGTGAGCTCCTCGGCGATCGCCGGTGAGGACTCCCGTGGGTCCATCCCGACGACGACCGGCCCCTCGATGGCCTCCTCCTCGAGATAGCCCGCGATCGCCTGCCCCAGCCGACGTACCCGTTTGGGGGTGAACGCATCCACCGTGTCGCGCCACCCGTCGGTCCCGAAGCTGATGCTCATGCCTCGCCCCACACGGCGGTGGGGTGAAACGTTATGCCCCGCTGCCCGATGGTCCGGCGTCGCTTCTGGGCGGCCGGGAGCTGCTTCAGCGCGTACTCGTGCCGCTGTGCGAGCGTCTGCGAGCTGAACCATCGGACGTACACAAGCCGCAGTGGCCCCCGTCCCCGGGTGTAGCGGGCGCCCACACCGCGTCGATGCTGCGCCACACGGCGGCTGACGTCGGTGGTGTAGCCGGTGTAGATGCTCCCATCACCACACTCGAGCATGTACACCGCATGTCCTCGGCGGGTCACCGGGGGTCGACCCCCTCAACGATCGCCGCCAGCTTGGCGCTGTCCGGTGTCCCATGCGTCACCGACAGCGGTGAGACGCTCACCTGCGCGTCGACCAACGCCCGGCGGTCGCTGCCGACGGGGTAGCGTTGGCGGTACCCATCGGCGGGCGGGAACGGGTTCTCCCACCCGACGACACCGGGCCAGGTCCGGTCATGCAGCCGCACCTGATAGCGGGCGGGTGCCCCATCGGCGCTCACCCGTCGCTCCTGCTCGATCACCTGCTCGTAGTCGTGGTAGGGCTCTGTCAGCAGCACCCCAGGTGTCGGCGCATCCACCGGCGCGTTCACGTTCAGGAGGTCCACGTCCTCGAAGACGCCACCCCCCATCGTCCGTCGGACCAGCTCCGTGGCGATCCGTGCGGGACGAGCGAAGTCGTACTCCTCCGGGGGGATGATGAAGAAGTCGGTCGAGTGGTACGCGGAGACGGCCATCGCCGGCACCCCCAGGAACGCCGCCTCCAGCCCCGCTCCCACGGTCCCTGAGCGCCCCACGACGTAGTTCCCGGTGTTGGGTCCCTCGTTGACCCCGGCGACGACCATGTCGAACGACCGGTCGAGCCCCCGCAGCCCATACGCGACGCAGTCGGCCGGGGTCCCCTCGACGACGTGCCCCCACGGGTGCTCCTCGAGCTCGACACGTTCGTTGCGGGTCCTGCCCACCCCCGACTGGTTCTCCGCTGGTGCGACGACCGTGACCTCTGCGATCGCCCGGAGCTCATCGCGCAGACTCGCCAGCCCCGGGGCGTCGATCCCATCGTCGTTCGTCACCAGGATCTGCAGGTCTGCTGCGGACATCTAACCGAACCTACCGGTCGCGTCGGATAGATACTACCGATGTGAAACGGCTTCGCGTGGTGGTCTTGTGTCGCTACAGCGGTCATGCAGTGCGGGCACGGTGTCGTGCCACTTCGGCGATGCCGGCGTTCGCCGAACAGTTCGGGCACGCCAGCAGGCGGCCGTCCTCGTTCGTGAACACCCGCGCGAAGCGGTCTGACACGTGTCCCCCACAATGGTCACATGTGGGCATGCTTGTACCCGGCAGCCACCGGATGCCGGTATTCGATGAAATCCAGGCCGGACATATATATGCGACGCGCAGCAGCGTGTGTCATGCCCGACCGCCTGCGATGGCGCGGGCGATGATCCCGGCCTGTGCACCAGCGACGAACCCCGCATCGATGTTGACCACCGTCAGCACCGTACAGGACTGCAACAGGCCCGCAAGCGCGGCCTCCCCAGCATCAGCGTGACCATATCCACCGGCGACGGGCACCCCGATGACGGGCACATCCACCAGCCCGGCCACCACGGTCGGCAGCGCCCCCTCGCGACCTGCACAGACGATCAGGACATCCATCTTTCGCAGACGCTCGGACACATCCAGCACCCTGTCGAGACTCGCGACACCCACATCGTGGAACACCTCCGTGCGCGGGCCCATCTCCTCGCAGATCATCGCCGCCTCTGCAGCCACCCCAGCATCGCCGGTCCCACCGGTTGCGATACCCACCACCGCATCCACATCGGGGGGCTCGAAGGTCGGAGCATGGACCACGAGGCCACCGGCGCGGTGCTCCACCCGCGTCGTCCCCAGCTCATCGGCGACCGCCGCGACCGTCGTGAGCGCGTCCGCATCGAGCCGGGTGATCACCGCATGGCCGCTGCTGTCGAGCGCCAACTGCATCATCTCTGTCACCTCCTCGAGGGTCTTCCCCTCCGCGAGGATCGCCTCGGGCACGCCACGACGCCGCTCACGGGCGGCATCGAAGCGACCGGCGTCCCCGATGACATACCCCCGGATTGCGGCCTCTGCCTCCGCCGGTGAGAGGTCGCCGGCGGCGACACGTGTCAGAATCTCTCGCATGGTGGATGGATGTCCGGCGAGGTCCTAAGTGTCGCCCACGCCGCTCGCCCAATATATAAAAGCGGAGCCCGAAAACAGAAGGATATCGGTGACTCACGGCCCCTCTCGGCCGATTTGGAAAATCTTTTTATATGTGACTGGATATGTTCATCTGTATGGCAGACCTTATTGTCAAAGCTGCGGTGAAAGAGGCGCTCGCGAACCAGAACGTTGCTTCAGACTTCTACGATGCACTCGACAAGGAGGTCGCGGACCTCCTCGCGGCTGCCGCACAGCGCGCCAGAGACAACGATCGTAAGACCGTCCAGCCCCGAGACCTGTAGGCTCACTCTTTCCCCCTTATTCCGCAACACCTCCGAGTTGCTGCTCTGTGACCTCACCGCCCCCATCGGCCATGATGAGCACATCACAAAGCTGGGGCCACAGCCCGTGTGCGAGCACTCCATCGATCGCTGCGATCGCGGTTGCGCACCGCTGTGGCTCCTCGATGGCTCCGAAGTCCGCATCGATGATCATCGCATGGTCATCCGTCAACGTCGGCCCCACGCGGCCATCGCCTGTCCGCAGATGGGGGTCCGCACCCGCCTGCTGGAGCCGGCGGCGAACGACACCTCGGGCAACAGGTGCGATCACCACGGGGACGGGGTGATCCAGCACGGCGGTCCGCTTCGTGCTATCGACGATCACCACGAACCGTGCGGCCATGTCTGCGACCAGCCGCTCGCGCAGGACAGCACCACCACCGCCCTTGATCACCTCCCCCCTCGGCGTCACCTGATCGGCCCCATCGATGGCGAGGTCGACACGGTCGACGGTCGCCAGCGGAGTGACCGGGATGCCCCGCTCACGTGCTCGGCGTTCGGTCTCCAGCGAGGTCGGCACCCCCGTGATCGCCAGGCCGTCGGCGACCGCCACCGCAAGCTGGTCGATGAATGCCCCTGCGGTCGAGCCCGTCCCGAGACCCACCGTCATCCCTTCATCGACGTGCGCCAACGCCGCTGTCGCGGCAGCCGCTTTCGCCTCGGCCAGGCTCATAGCCGGTCCATGACGGCCTCGGTGTCGTATGCCAGCTCCAGCTGCCGTGACCGCCCTCGCCCCTCCAGTGGCTCGTAGTCCGCCGAGATGACGCCGATGCGGTCCAGCTTGTTCACGATCTCGCTGTAGCGGGTATACCCCAGGTCTGTCTCCGCATGGAACGCCTCGTACACCTCGCCGGCCTGGGCACCATCATGTGTGGCGACGGCCGCGACGACCGCTCGCTCGGAATCTGACAGCCCCCGCAGATGCCGCGAGAGGTGGATGTGCTTGGACTTCTCATACGCGTCATCCACGTCATCGACCGTCACCGTCCTGCTGCCGCGCATCTCGGCGGTCAGCCCCGCGCGCCGCAACAGGTCGATGCCCACCCGCAGATCACCGGTGGCATCGGTGAGCTCGGCGACCCGGTCGATCTCCGGGGCGCCGATCACCTCCTCACGGAACCCGCGACGGACCCGCATCCGGAGGATGTCGACGATCTCATCGATCCCGTAGACGGGGAAGAACACCTCCTCGGGCCGGAACACCGACTGGACCCGCTCATCGAGCTCCGCGACCACATCCAGCCCGAGGTCCGATGAGACGATCATCACACCCACGCGCGCACCAGGATGGGTCTCATGCGCACGCAACAGCGAGTACAGCACCTCCGAGGCCTCGTTCTCATAGAAGAGGTAGTTGACATCATCGAGTGCGACCACGAGTACCTCCTCCTCCTCTGTGATCCGGTCGGTGATCTGCCCAAACAGCTTCTTGAACGAG
>Ga0209923_1000175_pt1 | contig 14740 bp, 16 predicted proteins | sample SalPon1_A_H2O_MG_FD_185696 | JGI IMG/M metagenome (GOLD analysis project Ga0209923, IMG submission 185696) | Salt pond water microbial communities from South San Francisco under conditions of wetland restoration - Salt Pond MetaG R1_A_H2O_MG... | ecosystem: Environmental > Aquatic > Non-marine... | reverse complement strand
AAAGCGGTTCTGAACCAGGGCTCACTTGCCGGGCTAAAAGCCATCGTCACGCTCGGTGGAACTCAAGAAGCCATAGATGGAGTTCGCTATCTAGCTAATCGCTCCAGTGGAAAACAAGGACTTGCCTTTGCGAGGGCCTTGCAAAGTCTCGGCGCAGATGTGTCATTGATAGCTGCCAATACAAATGTATCTCTCGCCGGTTTTGATGTTACACGGGTGACCTCACACGAACAGTTGCAAGCAGCGCTTTCTAAACAAGAGTGTGATGTGTTGGTCATGGCAGCGGCGGTAAGTGACTTCAGCATTGATGTTGACAACGGCAAACTCTCGAGAGATCGGGAGCACAACCTAACTTTGATTCCAACAGAGGACATCGTGACTAGCTATAAGAAAAAACACCCGAATGTGTTTGTGCTTGGTTTTTCCGCTGCCGAAAGCAGTTCAGATTGGGTACAAACTGCTCGAGACAAAAAGACACAAAAGGGCGTGGACGCAGTATTTGCCAACACCGATAAGGCCTTTGATTCAGATGCGACCACTGCCGTTTTGATATCCGATGATGAATTAGAGATAAGTGGGAACAAAGAAGAAGTCGCAAAAAAGGCAGTTTCCCACATTGCGGATAGCCTCAAAGCCATCGTGAAATAGTATTGGGTTCAATGTCTAGTCATCTATTTAGTTCTGAGAGTGTCACAGAAGGCCACCCAGACAAGTTATGCGACCAAATATCCGATGCAATTTTGGATGAAATGCTTCGTCAAGACAGCAATTCACGAGTTGCCGTTGAGGCTTTGGTGACAACTGGTCTTGTGCAGATCGCTGGCGAGGTGCGCACCAATGGCTATGTTGAAATCCCCGAATTGGTTAGAAAGCTAATCTCAGATATCGGCTACACCTCAAGCAAGGTTGGATTCGACGGGGCAAGTTGCGGGGTCAGCGTAAGCATTGGAAGCCAATCAGCTGAGATTGCCGCTGGTGTGGACAACAGCCTGGAGGCGCGCGGTGGTAACGAGGACTTGATTTCAAGGCTCGGTGCTGGAGATCAAGGAATCATGTTCGGATTCGCTACCAATGAAACCCCGGAGCTGATGCCACTACCGATTACTTTGGCACATCGACTAACCGAGAGACTGTCGAGTGTTAGAAAAAGTGGCGAGCTTGATTTTCTGAGACCTGACGGAAAAGCGCAGGTGACTCTGGAATACGATGAGGGAAAACCGACCAGACTCGATACTGTCGTTATTTCAACTCAGCACGATGAGGACATAGACAACGACACCATGTCCCAGGCAATAATAAACTCCGTTATTAAACCTGTGATTTCCCAGTATGGGCTGAGCATTGAGGGAGCAAGATTACTCATAAATCCAAGCGGGAGATTCGTCATAGGCGGGCCTCAAGGGGATGCGGGTCTGACTGGGCGGAAGATAATTGTTGACACTTATGGTGGCTATTCAAGGCACGGTGGTGGCGCTTTTAGCGGAAAAGACCCATCAAAGGTAGACAGGAGTGCTGCATATGCCATGCGTTGGGTTGCAAAAAACATTGTTGCCTCAAAGGTTGCCGATAAGGCCGAAGTGCAGATTGCCTATGCGATTGGTGTAAGTGAACCAGTGTCGCTAATGGTGGATACCTTTGGAACAGGAAAAGTTGCAGACAGCGAGATTATCGAGGCTGTAAAAAAAGTATTCGATCTAAGACCCGGTGCAATCATTCGGGATCTAGATCTATTGCGACCGATTTATCTAAAAACTGCCGCTTACGGTCATTTTGGTAGAGAGCTAGAAGAGTTCACCTGGGAAAAAACCGATAGAGCAGCGCTAATTGCTAAAGAGCTTGGGTTGTGAGTGGTTACTGCAAGGTAATCATCGATTCACCGCTACCTCAATTGGGGCGGGAGTTTGACTATAAAGTTCCAAATCACATCACTGTTGAAATCGGGCAACCAGTGTTGGTTCCTTTTGGAAGACAGTCAGCATTAAAAAAAGCGGTGGTTTCGGAGCTCATTGATAAAAGCGATCATGCAACTGCGGAACTGGCTTCAGTTGAGGGTCCGGCTATCCTCAGTAAACCTTTCATTGAATATCTCTCAACAGTGTCCAAAAGGCAGGCGATAACAGCTGGGGAGATGCTAAGGCTCTCCACAACCAGCAGGCCAAAACGTAAAACCGATAGCGAGCACTTCACAGAAAAACCAACTGTTGAGTCATTGCAGGCCTTGGGCGAAGATTTAGATCTCAAGCGGCATCTTGTTCAAACTGTTGCTGCAAAGCAGCATCTGGTGGCGGGCTCTCTCCATCCGCAGTGGGCTATAACAGCCTTGCAAAGTGCTATTTCAGCTAAGGGCAGTGCCATCATCAACATTGCCGATTTCAGACAACTTGCAAGGATTAGAAAACTCGCTTCGGTTCTGGGAATTGAAGAACAAATAATTTGGGCCGAGGATCACAAGACACCTGCAAAAAGATATTTCCTGCAACAGAAACTGCTCAGCCATCAATCAATACTTGTTGGCTCCAGGATGGTTTTGATGATGGACGTAACGGATCTAAATCGAATCATCGTTGTTCATGATTTGGACCCGTCTCATGAATCAGAGTCAGCTCCTTATCTAGCTACTAGAGAGCTTGCCTATCTGAGAACCGATGCCACCGGTGGCCTTGTTCACACGATTAGTCATGCTCCGAGTGCTGAGTCCATGAGACTTGTGCAGCTAGGTCATGCAGATTCAAGCTTCAGCCCCGAGGTTCCTAGAATTAGCTTTGGTTTAGAGTCATCGATCAGCACTTCAAAATTGATAAAGCAGAGCTTGCTGTCTGGTTCAGTATTGGTTCTAACCTCTTTCGCCGGTGAGAGCGCCTCCGTTATTTGTGCTAATTGCCGCTATCCCGGTCGTTGCAACAGCTGCGGGGGAAGCCTGTTTATGCCAAGGGTAGAAACTTATAAGTGTCGAACCTGCTCTCAGCTGAGTAATCCACACTGTCAACATTGTCAATCCAGCAAATTCACCAGAGGTAAAAAAGGCGCGAGCAGAACTGTTGCTGACTTTGGTCGAATGTTTCCAGGGACCAGGATTATTGAATCATCGCAACAAATTCGCGTAGAGAGCGTTCAGGGCAAGCCACTGGTGGTGGCCACCCCAGGAGCAATTCCGCAAAATGATGAAGGCTACTCCCTGGTAGTTGTTGATCAGCCGCAGAGCTTTCTCAGTAGAGAGAGCCTAAGAGCTTTAGAACACAGCTTGCGCAATTGGTTGGACGCCGCGAGTTATTTGGCAACTGATGGGCGTTTGCACTTCAGTGACTACGAGGGCGAGGTTATTAAGCAGCTTTCGATTGGCCAGGTTGCTCAATTGGTTAATCAAGAATCTCAACAGCGGAAATCATTGGGCCTGTCGCCTTGGAAGAGACTTGGCATAGTCCAGGCGGATCAGGAAAGATTGAATCAAGTGGCGGATACGATAGGTGAAGTCGCGGATGTAATCTCAACAGAGCCATCTTTGGTTTTTAGTTATCTTTATAAAAACGGTGCTACCGTCTCTGAACTTCTGATCAAGGAACAACTGAGGACACCACCGCTGGAGGGCAAGCGACGAAAAAGAGGCCTTAAGGTGGTCATGGATGGACAGGGGTTAATCTAGTGAACTACCTATTTGCAGGAAGCGACAAGACTGCCGCTGGTGTTTTGGATTCTCTCGCTGCTACAAAACTTCCAGTGGTTGTATTGACCCGTGAGGACGCCCCGGTTGGCAGAAAAAAAATAATCACTCAAACACTAGTTGCAGACATTGCGCAAAAACACGGAGTGAAGCTAATTAAGGCGAACCAGCCATCGCAGGCTCTGCCCGAGATTATAAGCTCAGGCGCGGAAAGAGGCATCATCGTTAGCTATGGATCAATTTTGAAAGACGAGGTTCTAACTTCAATCGATTGGTTCAACCTGCACTTTTCACTTCTTCCCAAATATCGAGGTGCCGCTCCAGTTCAAAGAGCCATCATGGAGGGCAACACAGATTCTGGAATCACAATCTTCAAATTAGATGAAGGAATGGATACGGGTGATGTCTATCAGCAAATTAAGGCTGACATCTCAGGCATGAATACAAAACAGGCCCTGGACACCCTCGCTGAGTTATCAGTTGAACCATTGCTTGATCTGCTTACTGATGAGGCCCCATCACTTAGTCCTCAATCTGGTGAGCCATCCATAGCAAAAAAACTATCCAGAGAGGATTGTTTTTTGGATTTCAAGAAGGATTCAAAGACTTGTCTGCGAGTTGTTCGAGCCAGTAATCCCGAACCAATTGCTTGGACCTATCTGCAGGGCGAACCGTTTCGAATCATTGAAGCGGCCACTACTGGAATTGCCAATCCAGATTCCGATGAGGTGAATGGGAAAGTTACCAAGATAGGAAAACGGATCTACGTGAGCTGTTCTGACTCAACCAGCCTGGAATTGATTACGGTTCAACCTTTTGCGAAAAAGCAGATGAGTGCAACTGATTGGTTTAACGGTGTCGGGGAAGTGATACTTGGTAACTGAATCTCGGAAGTTAGCTTATAAATTGTTGATGCTGGTTGGTGAGGGAGCCTATGCAAACATCAAGCTTCCACAATTACTTAATGATTCTGGTCTTTCAAAGCAAGACCGTGGGTTTGTTCAGCAACTGGCTTATGGGACGCTGCGCATGCAAATTCAATACGATGCTCTGATTGCACAGGTAACCGAGGTCGACAAGCTCGAGCCGAGTGTTCTAAACATTCTGAGAATGGGTGTTCATGAGCTACTGAACATGCGCACTGAGACCCATGCCGCGGTTGATCAGGCAGTCGAGTTATCCAAATCAGAGACTCCGAAGGCATCCGGGCTTGTTAACGCCTGCATGCGCAAGCTGTCTGCAAACGCTCAACAAATGCTCGAAAAACTAACCGAAGACGGTGATTTGGGGATTGAATTCGCCCATCCAAAATGGATTATTGATGCATTGAGCGCATCCAGGGAGATGGATGGAGCTGGTGGTGTTGAGGCCTTATTGGAGGAAAACAATAAATCCCCGAGACCACAGATGGTTGCGCTTCCACCAAACCCACTGCCTGACGGCGCAGTTGAACTTCCTTTGTCAAAATTTGGATTTGAATCAGTCGATGGGCTTGATTTGTCTAATTATCGATATCAAGACCAAGGTTCGCAGCTAGTAACTCAGATTGCTGCTAGAGCTGCCTCTGGTGGTAACTGGCTGGATATGTGTGCGGGGCCAGGCGGAAAAGCAAGCTTGTTGGCTGCCATCGCCAATCAACGCGATACAAGCCTGACGGCAATTGAGCTATATCCAAAGCGTGCGGATATGGTGAGGCAGGGCCTAAGGGGATTCCTAAATGCTGAGGTGTATGCCGCCGATGCACTGAAATTTGACTACCAAAAAAACTATGAACTTGTCTTAATAGATGCTCCCTGCACAGGTCTTGGTGCCTTGAGGAGAAAACCGGAATCGCGACATAATAAAAAACCAGACCAGATACAGGGCTTGAATCAGATTCAAAGGGACTTGCTAACAAAAGCGTCAAACATTACCTCAGATGGAGGAGTAATCGCCTACATCACCTGTTCGCCTTTGATTGAAGAAACCACCGCAATAGCAAGGTGGTTTTTAGACAGTAACCCAGAATTCAAGATTCTGCCGTGGAGTGATTACGCCGATATTGATGCGAACAAAGATCGGTCAACACTGCAGTTGTGGAGCGACAGGGACAATGCTGACTGCATGTTTTTAGCCTTGTTTCAAAAGCAGTAATCTGTAAACATGAGAATCAATCCTTCAATCCTCAGTGCTGACTTTGGCAATATGCAATCAGAGCTTGGCAGGGTGCGAGCAGCTGACATGATTCACGTGGATGTGATGGACAGCTTGTTTGTCCCCAACCTCACCTTTGGACTACCTGTGGTTGAAAACTGGAGGGCGGTGAGTGAAACAACATTCGATGTCCACCTGATGATTGATGATCCAGACAATTGGGCGCCAAGATATGCGGAGAAATCAGAAATGGTTACCTTTCATATTGAAAGTGCTAAAGATCCAGAAAGAACTATTAACAAGATTAGGGAACACGGGGCCAAGGTGGGCATTGCCGTCAAGCCGAATTCGCCATTGGAACCCTATAAAGAGCTAGTTCATCAGCTAGATCAGCTATTAGTGATGACAGTTGAACCCGGTTTTGGTGGACAAAAATTTATGCATGAGGTGCTACCTAAAATTAGATACGCACGAGAGCTGATCAATCAGGACAACCCATCTTGCTTCCTTCAGGTTGACGGTGGAATCAACCTTGAGACAATTTCACTGGCGGCGGAGGCGGGCGCTGACACCTTCGTTGCGGGCAGTGCGGTTTTTGGAGCGGAGAACCCAGAGCTGGCAATTAATCAGCTCAGGTTGGCGGCAAGCAGGTAGTCTTTAGGGCATGACCTCATTCAACGAACTTTTTGAGCTAATCGAATCCCGACGCGACAACCCCCAGCAGGGGAGTCGAACCAACGAGCTGTTGGATCAGGGTGTTCATGCAATTGGTAAAAAAGTTGTAGAAGAAGCGAGCGAAAGCTGGATGGCGGCTGAGTATGAATCTTCTGAGGATCTCGCAACCGAAGCAAGTCAACTGATTTATCACCTGCAGGTGCTTTTGGTCAGTAAGGGAATTACCCTTTCACAACTGGAGGAAAAGCTTTGATGCTGAAGGTGGCAGTCCCAAATAAGGGTATTTTGAGTGATGCGTCGATTGCGATGCTCTCGGAGGCGGGATATGAAACCCGTCGCGATTCTAAAGAACTTCACTTAGTCGACAAGTTGAACCAGGTTGAGTTTTTCTATCTAAGACCAAAGGATATAGCCACCTACGTTGGCAAAGGCACACTTGATGCGGGCATTACTGGACTTGATCTACTGATGGATGGGGATAGCGACGCTGAAGTTGTCTCCGATTTAGAGTTCGGAGAAAGTCAATTGGCCTTGGCTGCACCAGGTGGAGACACAAAGAAGCTCAATGACTTTGATGGCCAAAGAATAGCTACGGCTTATGAAAACCTAACTCGCTCTCTTCTAATCGAAAAGGGAATCACCGCTGAACTAGTGAAGCTCGATGGTGCAGTCGAGAACGCTGTGATTTTGGGCGTTGCGGATGCAGTGGTTGATGTTGTAAGTACTGGCAACACCCTGCGGCGGGCTGGACTAGAAATAGTTCAAGAACCATTGATGCAGTCAACTGCCCAGTTGATTGCCTCGCCTGGCAAGAAAGATCAAGCGGCCGGTTTATTGAGGCGCTTAGAGGGCGTATTGGTGGCTCGTAAATATGTAATCTTCGATTTTGATTGCCCAATAGAGCTTTTAGAAAAAGCTAGCGCCATTACTCCGGGTTTTGAATCTCCAACAGTTTCCCCACTGCAAGATAAAAATTGGGTTGCCGTCAGAGCTCTGGTTTTGGCCTCTGAGACAAATCAAAAACTCGATGAACTACAGAGTCTTGGTGCAAAGGCGATCCTGGTGAGCGAAATACACGCAGCAAGAATCTGATGAGCACGCTTCGCGTTATTCCATGTCTCGACGTTAAAAATGGTCGGGTTGTAAAAGGGGTAAATTTCAAAGATCTTGTTGACATGGGCGACCCAGTTGAATTGGCTAAGACTTATTTTGATCAGGGCGCAGATGAGCTTACCTTTTTGGATGTTAGTGCATCACTTGAGGCCAGAAACGCGACCATCAAGGCAGTGTCTGATGTTGCCGAACAAGTTTTCATTCCGCTCACTGTTGGTGGCGGCATAAAAACTCCTGAAGACGTTGCAGAATTACTGGCAGCTGGTGCCGATAAGGTAAGCATCAGCAGTGCAGCTATAAACAACCCCTCTCTTCTAGAAGAGATTGTGCAACGTTTTGGTTCACAAGTACTCGTAAGCTCTATCGACGCCAAGCGAACAAAAAAGGGCCTGGAGCTATTCACCCACGGCGGAACCCAGGCAACGGGAGTCCTCTTGGAGGACTGGATAAAGTTTTGTAATCGGGTGCCCGTAGGAGAATTGTTGATAAACAGCATTGACCATGATGGAACTGGGAATGGTTTCGACATTGAAATGACTGCAATGGCAGTTAAACTCTCCGAGGTTCCAGTCATCGCAAGCGGTGGCGCGGGAGCGGCGAGTGACTTTGCAGAAGTTTTGAAAACTGGCGTGGATGCAGTCTTGGCCGCCGGAGTATTTCATCGCGGTGAAATTTCTATAGCGCAAGCCAAGAAAACAATGGGCGAGCAGGGGGCGGAGGTCAGATGAGAGATTTAGCTATCCAGGAAGTTGAGTTTGACGCAAACGGGCTTGTTCCCTGCGTAGTTCAGAACTTCGAGTCTGGAAAAGTTTTGATGCTTGGTTATATGAATCAAGAGAGCCTTGAACTGACTCAATCAAGACAAAGGGTCACTTTTTATTCAAGGTCCAGGCAACAGCTATGGGAAAAGGGTGAAACCAGCGGAAATACTCTAGAGCTGGTGGATCTTTCACTGGACTGCGACGGAGATGCAATCCTGGCAAGAGTTAGACCAACTGGGCCCACTTGCCATACAGGAGCGGAAAGTTGTTTTGAGGAAGCTTGAGTAATTCAATGGATATCCAAAAGCTGAACGAGATGGCGAAATCCTCGAATGTGATTCCGCTTATCAAGCAGTATTTCAATGCCAGCGAAACCCCTCTCGGCATTTATAGAAAACTGATAAAGCAAAAGGGTGTGTTCCTTTTGGAATCTGCTGAGCAGGGTGTTTGGTCGCAATACAGTTTCATCGGCCTGAATCCAAGAGGGGAGCTTTTAGAAAAAGAAGGGCTCGCTGTTTGGCTGGGGCCAGATTTAGGTTTTGAACTAAACGAGAAACCATTGGAAGCGCTGGAACAACTCTCTGAACACTATAAGTCGGCTCCAATCTCGGACTTACCATTGCTCAGTGGCCTGGTTGGCCACATGAGTTGGAATGTGGTCAGGGATTTAGAGAAGCTCAACGCTCAGAAAGATTCGGAATACAGCATCCCAAGAATCCACTTCTTGCAATTTCGAGAGATCGTGATTTTGGACCACCTTGATTCAAAAATTTATATTGTTCACAACATTTTCAGTGACGACGGCGAGTTGGAAAGCTCGCTTGCAAACGCGAATAAAAGGCTCACAGATTTACACCGCCTGATAACAACTGCCGCTGAGCCCGAGTTATACGAATTAGATTTTGAAGCCGAGGCAACCGTTACTAGCAATATGCAAAAACCAGAGTTTTCGGAGATGGTCAATCTTGCGAAGAAACACGTGATTGCTGGTGATGTGTTTCAGGTGGTTGTCAGCCAGAGGTTCACCCAGGAATTGGATGTGGCAGCAGAAGAGGTTTACGCCATTCTCAGAGCAATTAATCCAAGTCCCTATATGTATTTGCTACGCCTTGAAGATGAAGCAGGTGATTACTGGATTGTTGGCAGCTCTCCCGAAGCCTTAGTGAGAATCAATCAAGACACCATAATCTCCCATCCCATTGCTGGCTCCCGACCCAGAGGCAATGACCCGGTAAGTGATGCCGAGATGGAACGCGAACTCTTAGCTGACACCAAGGAACAATCGGAGCATCTGATGCTTGTTGACCTTGCTAGAAATGACTTATTGAGGACCTGTGTTCCAGAGTCTGTGCGGGTGGATGAATTTATGAGTGTTCATAGGTATTCTCACATCATGCACTTGGTGAGCACCGTGATTGGAAAAATTAGATCTGGGGTGAGTCGGGTTCAAGCCGTTTCATCGGCCTTTCCGGCTGGAACCCTTTCTGGTGCTCCCAAACCTAAGGCGTTGGAGATTATTGAAAATTTAGAGCCAAATAATCGAGGTTTATTTGGTGGCGTTGTTGGCTATTTTGACTTCCAGGGAAATGCTGACCTAGCTATAGCTATTCGCACCGCGCTGATTAGAGATGGATCAGCCTATGTGCAGGCAGGAGCTGGAATTGTTTTAGACAGTGATCCGGAAAGTGAGTATCAGGAGACACTTGCCAAGGCTAGAGTCATTCAGAAGGCAATAGCGATAGCGAAGAGCAGACATTGATACTTCGTTTACTGGGGTTTGTTGCCTCCTTGGCTTTATCACTCATAGGCCTTGGGCTGGAATGGATAACTTTTCCCGAATTGGATCTAACAGCCACGGGCTTTGAAACCTTGACGCTTGCAAATGCATTCATCTTGGTTTTGGGGCTTGGTGTATTTGTGGTGTTTTATTTCAAAGGCTTAGCGCAGAGGATTCTTGCCGGCTTTTTGACGCTCATTGCTGGATATACGGTATTTATTTCTGCTAATTCGCTACTGAATTCCTCACCAATCATCGACAGGCTGGTGAGCGTTACGGGAGCAGTTGGTCAAAATCCCGAATTCAGCTTTAATTCCTTATCGATAGCCGTTTACTTCATTGGCTTGTTTGGTTTTCTGGTGGTCAGTGGCTTTACGTTGATAAAACCGGTTGTCACCAAGGCATCAAAAAGAATTACTAAAAACAAGGATGATGATGACCCAATCGGCATCTGGGACGATCAGTCTTGATAGGCTTGTAGCGGAGGATAACTATGAGTCACGATGCTAATGATCCGGGTCACGGACACACGATAGCCGCTTGGACCACCGTTGCAATCATGGTGGTGGCATTCACAATTGGAACAATCTTTTTCTTCTTAGAAAACCCTCCACTGGTCTGGGCAAGCGCCGCTCTGGCTGTTCTGTCAGTCGTGGTGGGCTTTGTGCTTAGGCAGATGGGCTATGGATCCAAACCCAAAGTCTGAGCTTCTCCCAAGTCTTTATAAAGCTTCTCTAGAGCAATCAAATGCCCGTGCGGAGGTAACACCTCTGCCAAAGCTACAACTCATTGCAGATGAGAGTTCGCCTTTTGACGCCAAGAAGTTTTTCAACTCCGATGAATTGTCTGTAATAGCAGAAATCAAAAGGGCTTCACCATCTAAGGGCGACCTGGCAACAATTGAAGACCCTCTGGAACTTGGCTTGCAATACCAACAGGCTGGCGCCAGCGCCATCTCGGTATTGACCGAAAAGAGCGGATTCAAAGGGTCGCTTGAGGACCTAAAATTTGTCAGTCAGGGAGTTGAAATCCCAACTCTACGAAAAGACTTTATTTCCAACGAATATCAAATTGTGGAAGCCAAAGCATTCGGGGCTTCGATGGTGTTACTCATCATGATGGGGCTCAGTGACGCGGAGTATTCAGCCCTATTTAATTTTGCCACCGAGCAAGGCTTGCAGGTTCTGGTCGAAACACATTCTGAGCAGGAGATCAAAAGAGCACTTGAACAACCGGTTGCTTTTCTGGGGATAAACACCCGAAATCTAAACACCTTTGAAACAAATATAAATTTGTTTGGAGAACTTGCGTCATTACTCCCAGCGGATGTAACGCGCGTTGCGGAATCGGCCGTTAGGAATAAACAGGATGCAGCTCTTTACAGAGAATATGGCGCTGATGCGGTCTTGGTGGGAGAGGCGTTGGTGACTGGAAACGCAAAAACATTGATAGAAGATTTCCGCTCTGTCGGACAAGTGACTTAGAATTCGGAAATGAGCGAAATACGTATAGGCGAACAGGTAGGACCCTACTTCGGTGAGTATGGGGGTCGATTTGTTCCTGAGCCTCTGATTGCAGCACTTGATCAATTAGATCAGGTCTATTCCGAGGCTAGGAATGACCCAGATTTCACTAAAGAGCTGGAGATGCTTCACCGCGAGTACACCGGTAGGCCAAGTGTTCTAACCGAAGCCACTAAATTCGCTGCAGCAGTAGGGGACTGCAGGGTTTTTCTCAAGCGTGAAGATCTAAACCACACTGGTTCTCACAAGATAAACAACGTTATGGGACAGGCGCTTCTAACCAAGCGCATGGGCAAAAAGCGCATCATTGCTGAGACCGGAGCAGGTCAGCACGGTGTGGCATCTGCTACGGCAGCTGCTTATTTCGGTCTGGAATGTGTTGTTTATATGGGCGAAGTTGATACTGAGCGCCAAGCGTTGAATGTCGCCAGAATGCGTCTGTTGGGTGCTGAGGTTGTAGCTGTTCGCACTGGCACCAGAACACTAAAAGACGCCATCAACGAAGCAATGCGTGACTGGGTGGCAAACGTTGACACCACTCATTACCTACTCGGCACAGTTGCCGGACCACACCCGTTCCCAACTATGGTTAGAGACTTTCACAGCATCATCGGCAAGGAATCCAAGCAGCAGATGCTGGAGGCCACTGGGAGACTGCCAGATGCGGTTATCGCATGTGTTGGTGGCGGTTCAAACGCCATTGGAATCTTTCATGAATTTTTAGACGATGGGGTAAAACTTATTGGATACGAGGCAGCTGGTGACGGTATAGATACTCCAATGCACTCGGCAACAATTAGTAAGGGAACTCCGGGAGTTCTGCACGGAGCTAGGAGCTACATGCTTCAAGACGAGGATGGTCAGACTTCCGACTCGCACAGTATTTCAGCAGGACTTGACTATCCGGGAGTTGGGCCCGAGCACGCATGGCTGAAAGATCTTGGCAGAGCCGAGTATAGGGGTATCACCGATAAGCAGGCCATGGACGCAATGGCCTTACTGTCTAAAACCGAAGGAATCATTCCTGCCATCGAAACCGCTCACGCCTTAGCGGGCATCGAACAATTAGCAAAGGAGATGCCAGGGGCGAACATCTTGGTCAACCTCAGCGGCCGTGGGGATAAGGACATGGAAACTGCCGCAAGGTATTTCGAGCTAACCGGAGTGAACAGGACCGTTGGCGATGAGTAAAGTCGCAGCACTTCTGAATGAACACAAAAGCACTCTTATTGGGTATTTTCCAGCGGGTTATCCAACCATTGATGAAAGTGTTGAAGCCTGCCTCGAAATGGTGAAGGGTGGCGTTGAGATTCTGGAGCTGGGTATTCCGTATTCGGATCCAATTATGGATGGCCCAGTGATTCAAAAAGCCACAGAAGTTGCACGCTCTAACGGCTTCAGATTAAGGGATAGTTTCGAAGTAATTCGCCGACTCCGGGAACAGACAGAGGTTCCAATCCTTGTGATGAGCTACTGGAACCCCATCTTGAGAATTGGCCTTAGGGAATTTGCTGAGCAGCTCAAGGCTGCAGGCGCAAATGGATTGATTACTCCTGATCTAATCCCAGATGAAGCAAGGGACTGGATAGCACTTAGCGATGAACTGGAACTAGATCGGATTTTCCTGATTGCTCCAAGCTCAAGTGATGAGCGCATAAAGCGAAACGCTGAGGCTTCAAAAGGGTTTGTCTACACAGTCTCAACCATGGGAATCACTGGCGAACGGGGACAACTTGACGCGCTCGCCCGGGACACAGTGGCGAGACTTCGTAAAGTTTCCGACACCCCAACAGCAGTAGGGGTCGGTATAAGCACCGGAGATCAGGTGCGCGAGGTAAACGAATATGCCAATGGTGCGATAGTTGGAACCGCATTCATTCGAGCTTATGCAGAGGCGGGGTTACAGGGTCTAATCGAGAGAACACAGGAGCTGGCAAAGGGCTTACAATTACAAAGTGATTAGCTCAATACCATCCCCAGAAATCAGTTATATAGACCTCGGCCCGCTGAGACTCCATTTTTACGCTCTATTCATCCTCACCGGGATCGTTTTGGCAGTGCTTTTGTCTGATTACAGACTTAGTAAACGTGGAGCAGAAAAGGGCGTAATTCTAGATATTGCTCTTTGGGCGGTCCCATTTGGAATACTTGGCGGGCGTTTATTTCACGTCATTACCCATCCGAGAGATTATTTCTATGAGGGGGCGGATTTACTAGCTATTTTTTATGTCTGGGAAGGTGGCCTGGCCATCTATGGAGCCCTGATTTTAGGAGCCGTGGGAGCCTACATTGGTGTTAGACAGGCAGGGCTTAAGTTTTGGTCCGTGGCGGATGCCATGGCACCTGGAATCCTGCTTGCACAAGCCATAGGTCGACTGGGCAACTATTTCAATCAAGAGTTATTCGGCCAGCCAACAGATCTGCCATGGGCCTTAGAGATTCCATCTAGCAATCCTGCGTATCCACAAGGGTTTCCTGACGGCATAACATTTCACCCAACATTTGCCTACGAGATGCTGTGGTCACTGACCGGAGTTGTTGTGTTACTTCTGCTTGACAGGAAGCTAAACATGCGCTTTGGAAGACTATTCGGCGCATACCTAGTGATTTATTCAATCGGCAGAGCATGGATTGAAGCAATTCGTATTGATCCGAGTGAAATAGTGCTTGGTTTGAGGATAAATATTTGGTCTGCGATTGTTGGCATAATCATCGGACTGAGCATTATCATTGTTCAGCGCTACCGGCACAGGGGTATTGAGACCTCTGTATTCCGCCCCCAAAAGGATGCGGAGCCTAAGGTTGAGGAAGAATCTACCGAGGCCAAGTAGTTATATAAATAAAACTTCGGGTCAAAGTCGCCCCGAAAGCAATGAACGGAGTTTTAGTGACAACTAGTCCTTTTTGGAGATTTAGCAACTATCCCCAAACAGAAGACCTTTATGACCCAGCGTCAGAAAAGGACTCGTGTGGTGTGGCCATGGTTGCTACTTTGCGTGGCTATGGAGGAAACGACATAGTCCAAACAGCATTGGGCTCTTTGTGCAACTTGGAACACCGCGGAGCGGTTGGTAGTGATGCTGGCACCGGTGATGGTGCT
>Ga0209923_1000174_pt1 | contig 14745 bp, 2 predicted proteins | sample SalPon1_A_H2O_MG_FD_185696 | JGI IMG/M metagenome (GOLD analysis project Ga0209923, IMG submission 185696) | Salt pond water microbial communities from South San Francisco under conditions of wetland restoration - Salt Pond MetaG R1_A_H2O_MG... | ecosystem: Environmental > Aquatic > Non-marine... | reverse complement strand
TAGTTCAAGTGCTCGTAGAGAATTACCGTCTAGTGTCTTCGGAATTTCAACTCCTGGACCTTACGACAAAAGAGAAAATGCACCAACAGTAAATTATGGCAGAGTTCAAGATAATCTAAGAGTGTATCATAATAGGCTGGGCGGTAGTTCGCTTGTGTTTGATGACGGAGATGCTACTTTTTTACGAAAAGGACCCGCTTCTGAATCGCCCTCTGACTATGTAGATCTAAATCAAAACGAAACAGGCGGCGATAAAACAATTCCTCACAATGAAATGCTGCGTCTGAAAACACGGACCGGCCACCAAATTCTAATGCATAATTCAGAAGACCTAATTTACATAGGAAACTCCAAAGGCACAGCGTGGGTAGAACTTACTTCTAATGGCAAGATAGATATCTATTCTCAAGATTCTATATCAGTACGAACAGGACAGGATTTTAATTTCAAAGCAGATCGTGATATCAATTTTCAAGCAGATCGCGATTTTAATGTAAAAGCAAAGAAAAATATTACATTCGAAGCAGAAAACGAAAACTTTCAACTTGTAGTTGGTAAAGACAGTAAAATTACAACAAGCGGCCAATTAGATATTTCAACTGAAGGCAACAATATTTTTACATCTAACGCCAATACAGAAATAAAGACTGCTCAAGATCACATTGAAAGCACCGGCGGTAAGATCAAAATGAACGGTCCTGAAGCAACCGAAGCCGAAAAAGCAACTGCTTTACAGACGTGGACTGTGTCTCAAGGAGAAACAGACACAATCATGCGGCGTGTTCCTTCTAAAGAACCGTGGCTCTCACATGAAAATCTCTCACCGTTAAATTTTACACCAGTAGAAACCGATATTAAAAAACTTGAAGAACGTCGCGGCCAGGGAATAACTCCCTTTCCGCCTAACGAAGGCGAATATAAGTTTACAGCTGATACCTTTAGAAGAGGCAGGTAAATTCTAGGTAAATATCGCTATGAGCTCCTTAGAAAAAAATATCTACAAAGACATCACAATAAAGTCTAACAAAAAACCAGATGCAATTCCAGAAAGCAGAGCATATCGCGGTATATCCACAGTAAATCCGGACAATCCTAGTTTTGTACTATACGACATTGCTTTAATAAAACAGGATATTATAAATCATTTTCATATTCGTCAGGGAGAAAAGTTAAGCGATCCTACGTTTGGAACTATAATTTGGGACGTTTTGTTTGAACAACTTACAGATTCACTGCGTGACCTTATTGTTAAAAATGTATCTACAATTATAAACTATGACCCTAGAGTAAATGTAGAAAATATAACTGTAGATAGATTTGACAAAGGTATTCAAGTTGAATGCACTCTTACATACCTGCCATACAGCATTTCAGAATCACTGCGCTTTAAATTTGATCAAGACGCCGGTCTGATATAATTAACTGCGCAGTTTTCTATTTAAAATAAATACTCTACTAGAGGAAATAGCGAATGTCATCAACAGATAGACAAAATAGGCTGCTTGTATCCGAAGATTGGAAAAGAGTCTATCAGTCTTTTAGAAACGCAGAATTTCAGTCGTATGATTTTGATAATCTACGACGAACAATGATCAATTATCTGAGAGAAAACTACCCAGAAGATTTTAACGATTACATTGAATCTTCTGAATATCTTGCTCTTATAGATATGATTGCATTCCTAGGCCAAAATATTGCGTTTAGAATTGATCTTAATGCAAGAGAGAACTATATTGAACTAGCAGAAAGACGAGAAAGCGTACTAAGACTTGCTAGACTGTTAAGTTACAACCCCAAAAGAAATCAAGCAGCAAACGGCTTGCTAAAAATTGACGCAGTGTCTACGACAGAGACAATAAGAGATTCTAATAATTTGAATCTCGCAGGGCAGACTATTTCTTGGAATGACCCTGCTAACACAAACTGGAGAGAACAGTTTCAGCGAGTGCTTAATGCTGCTTTGCCTCAAAACGGCAAAGTAGGCAACCCTGAAAAGGCAGAAACAATAAACGGCGTGCCTACTCAGCAGTACCGACTAAATGGAACTTCTAATCAGTTGCCTGTTTATTCCTACACTAAAACGGTGGATGGTAGAACTCTTAATTTCGAAGTAACTTCAACGGATATTACAGACCAGGATATAGTAGAAGAACCCCCTCTGCCTGGAAATAACCTTGCATTTCTTTTTAGAGATGATGGTCAAGGACCTGCCAGTTCAAATACAGGTTACTTCTGTCATTTTAGGCAGGGATCACTAGACTTCGGTAATTTTGAAGTTACCAATCCTAGTACAAATCAAACAGTTTCTATTGATGCAAAAAATATCAATAATTCAGATGTATGGTTGTATTCTCTAGACAGCACAGGTAATGAAACGGAATTATGGACGCAGGTGGACGCAGTAGAAGGTAACAACGTAATCTATAACAGTCTTGATCGCAGAGAAAGAAACGTATATTCTGTGCTTACAAGAATAGAAGACAGAATCAATCTTATTTTTGCCGACGGTGTTTTTGGCAATCTTCCTCAAGGAGCATTCCGAGTATATTATAGAACATCGGGCAATCAGAGAATAGTAATTAATCCTGACAATATGAGATCTATTGTAATTTCTATTCCTTATGTTTCTAGAAGAGGATCTAGAGAAACTATTTCTATTACTTTAGGATTGAAAGCAACAGTAGACAATGCAAGTACAAGTGAAACTAACGAAAGCATAAAAACAAATGCTCCTTCGACTTTTTACACCCAAAATAGAATGATCACAGGTGAAGATTATCAAGTAGCACCTCTGGGTATAAGTCAAGAAATCGTAAAAGTTAAATCGGTTAATCGAACATCAAGTGGAATATCTCGATTCTTTGATCTTATAGATGCCACAGGCAAGTATTCTAATACAAATCTATTTGGCACAGACGGAGTTGTTTACAAAGATTTTATTAATCCCAAAGACGGTTTTGTATTTGAAAATCTCACAGACATCGAAGGTGAGATTATTAACACTGTTGAGCCTATACTTTCTGACAACAAATTAAAAAACTATTATCTTGATCAATTCCCCAAACTTCTAGTAGAGGATCTAGGCAGTGAATGGTACCAAAGCACTAGCGACACAAATCAGTCTACTGGATACTTTGAAAACAGAAACAGTGTAAGAGTCAAGGTATCTTCATTTACCGATTCTAACATGAAGTTTGTAAAACTAAACAGTTTGTTAAAATTTGAACCTCCGGAAGGTTTTCATTTTATGCCAGATGGAACTTTAATGGCAGGCGAGGCTAATCACCCTGGCGCAAGGAACTATATCTGGGCAAAAGTAGTAAGCATTCGAGACGACGGAACCGAATTAAACGACGACGGGATCGGTCCAATTGTGTTAAACGATATTGTACCATCAGAAGCAAAACTAGTTGAAATTCGAACAGCACTTCCTACATCTCTAACACAGGAAGTCGAAGCTCAGACGATCGATCAGATTTTTTCTTTTAGAACATTTGGTCTTCGCTATTCTCAAAACGACGGAGAGTGGAGAATAGTTACTCAAAATAATCTAAACACTGCACAGGAATTTTCAACAGGGAAAACAGGAGACACAACTGGCGAAAATCTTGATGCTAGTTGGCTTTTACTGTTTGAGACAGACGGAGAAAGATACACAGTAACCTATCGTGCGCTAAGATATGTTTTTGAAAGTGATAGAGAAATAAGATTCTATTATGATAGTTCTGATAAGATTTTCAATAACAAAACAGGAAAAACTGTTAAAGACACTATTTCAGTTTTGAGCATAAATCCAAAACCAGACAGCCTTGAAGCGTTTAACAGAACATTTGACTGGGAAATTGTAGAAGAATACCGAGACACGCAAGGTTATATAGACAGCAAGAAAATTCAGGTATCGTTTTTTGACAGTGACGACGACGGTGTAGTTGACGATCCAGAAATATTCGACGAGATAGTAAATCAAGAAGTAGATGCTGTAGACAAATTAATATTCCTTGAATTAAAAACCTCAGCAAACGGAGTCAACGATTTTGTTTACGTCACTCCTGAAGAAATTGGTGTACAGGTATTTCAATCTAAAAGTGAAGTCGGCGCTCTAAGTCAATACGACGATCAAAGCCTATTCTACTTTGTAGAGCAGAACACATTTGAAATTCTTAACAGAGATACTGCTAGATTTAGTATAACGTCGGACTATAGAGCAAAAATAGGCCGAGATAAGATAAAATTCCAGTATTTTCACGCCGCAGATCAAAATGCAAGAATAGATCCTAGTGCTAGTAATATCATAGATACCTATCTCCTTACAAGAGGGTACGATCGACAGTATAGACAGTGGTTACAGAATGAAATAGATCAAAAACCACTTCCTCCTAGCAGTGATTCTCTATTTGTAAGCTATGGCGGAGAACTGAATAAAATTAAGTCAGTAAGCGATGAAATTATCTATCATCCAGTTAAGTATAAGGTGTTATTTGGCGATAAAGCAGATTCTGATTTACAAGCAAGATTTAAAATAGTTAAAAACACAGATCTTGTTATTAATGACAATGAATTAAAATCAAGAGTGATAAGAGCAATTAACCGTTACTTTGCTTTAGAAAATTGGGACTTCGGAGATACCTTTTATTTCTCAGAACTTGCTGCTTACGTTTTAGTAGAACTTACACCTGATCTTGCAACTTTTGTTATAGTGCCTGATCAGGAGAATCAGGTATTTGGTTCACTTTTTGAAATTAAATCTGAATCCGACGAAATCTTTATTAGCGGTGCTACTGTAGCAGACATTGATATAGTTGACGAAATAACAGCTTCTAGACTCAAGGCAAATGGTGCTATTGTTAGACAGTCTACATCTAGCGAGACAGGTATTACAAGCAATGCTGAATCTTATACCACGACATCAGCAGGCACTATGAATACGATTAATCCAAGAGGACCAAATTACTAATGGCTTTTAATGACGATCAAAGAGAATTTCCTCTTTCACCGCCGGACGATAGACGAAGAAGTTCACAACATCTTCCCCGTTATTTTCGTACTCAGACGAACAACAAATTTCTTTCAAGCACGTTTGATCAACTTATTCAGCCAGGTGTAACTGAAAAGATAAACGGCTATCTAGGAAGAGAAACAGCGCCGGGATATTCGCCTAGTGATTTCTATATTGGAGATGTTAGTAAACAGCGAGAAGACTATCAGTTAGAACCTGCAGCAGTAGTAAAAGACGATCTTGATAATGTGCAATTCTACGGCGACTACAATGACTATATAAATCAAATTCGTAGCCTTGATGGCAATGTAGAAGATCATTCGCTGCTAAATCGTCAAGAGTATTACAGTTGGAATCCACACATAGATTGGGATAAATTCGTTAATTTTAGAGAGTATTATTGGTTGCCTAACGGTCCGCAGAGTATACCGGTGTCAGGCGATGCAGTTGCTATTCAGTCAACATATACAGTTACTAACGAAGACAATCTTGACAACTATGCATTTGTGTTAACCCCCGACGGACTTACACAAAATCCAGAACTTACACTTTATAGAGGAGTTACCTATAGATTTGAAATCGATTCTCCAGGAGTTCCTCTTAGTTTTAGAAGTAATCGATTAACTGCTCCTCAGTGGAGAACCGGTACCTTTTATTCTGAGGGAGAAACCGTGCTGTATGAAAGACAAATTTATACAGCTAATGGTGCTCACAGATCAGGAAATCAGTTCGAAGACAATCAAGATTTGTGGGATATTAATACAGAACTTAATCTTTTAAACGAAGTATCTCAGCAAGGTGTAGAAAATGGAGTTATTGAATTAACGCTGTTTTCTAATACTCCTGACTTCATATATTATGTAAGTGACTCAGATGTAAATGCAGGCTCTTTAATTAGAGTCTATGACAAAGAAGAAGCATCATTTATAGATGTAGAACAAGAAATTATAGGTAAAAAAACCTATACGGCCGGAGAAGGTTTCGAACTTTCAAATGGCATGAAGATTAGATTTCAGGGCACTACTTCTCCTGAAAAATACCAGCAGGGTTCTTGGTATGTAGAAGGCGTAGGCACTGCTATTAAATTAATAGCAGAAGATGATCTAAATGTAGCTTCAGATTTTGTTCAAGACGAACAGATTAATTTTGATAGTGAAGGGTTTGATACAGCCCCGTATTCAAGAGCAATTGGGTTTCCTAGAGAAAAAGATTATTTTACAAGCAATCGAAGCAGCAGAGATGGAAATTTATGGAGCAGATATAACAGATGGTTTCATAGAGATATTATAGATCTGGCTGCTGACCTAAACGGCACAGAAAGAAATCTAGATCAATCTGCAAGAGCGGTTAGGCCCATAATAGAATTTGAAGCCGGTCTAAAATTATTCGACTTCGGTACAGAATCCAAACAAGCGGTTGACCTTGTTGACGATTTTACAACCGATGTATTTTCAACAGTAGAAGGCGCAGAAGGTTACAATATAGACGGTATTGACATTGTAAACGGAATGCGAATACTGTTTACTGCAGATACTGACATACGGGTAGTTGGAAAAATCTATCAAGTAAGATTTATTTTGTTTAGAGGCCGAAGACAGATAGCGTTAGTAGAAACTGAAGACTCTAATCCAATACAAAATCAAACTGTAATATGTAAACAGGGAAATTTTTATAAAGGTATTGTTCTTTATTTTACAGGAGATAACTGGAAATTAGCTCAGCAAAAGACATCTGTAAATCAAGAACCATTATTTGATGTGTTTGACTGTGATGGTTTTAGTCTTGCAGATCGTGAAGTTTACCAATCATCAGATTTTACCGGTACAAAATTATTTTCCTATAAAAGAGGTCAAGGATTTAGAGATACAGAATTAGGATTTCCTCTTACCTATAGAAGTATTCAAAATACAGGTGACATTGTGTTCGACTTTAATTTATCCAGTGATGCTATGACATTTTGTCCTAGCGATTCTGAGGTTGTAAATTCGACTACAGGATCTGGATATCTCAGACAATATTCTAGTATTGAGGATTTTGCCTATGTCAATGGTTATAAAAAAGCAGATTTGCTAAGTTATCAACCTGTAATACGACAATACGAATATGAGTTTGGTCCTCCAATATTTCCTATAGATGTATATGACAGCAGTGGTCTTTTAAACGATTTAAACATCAAGGTGTTTGTAAACGGCGAAAGAAAAGACCCAGAGTCAGACTATCAATCTGGGTTTGACCCTCTTGATCGAGTTACAATTATTATACCTGAAGTTCGACAGGGAGATATTGTTCAAATTAAGACACGTTCTTCTCAGCCTAAAAACCAAAACGGCTTTTATGAAATCGCCAGTAATCTTGAAAGGAATCCTCTTAATGCCGATGTAAGTCAATTAACATTAGGAGAAATAAACGATCATGTAAGAACTATTATAGAGGAAGTCGAAGAGTTTGACGGTTCGTATCCCGGCACTAGCAATCTGCGTGATCAAGGGGACGTGTCTAAGTTTGGTAGGAGAATTATAAAACACAGTTCTCCTCTAAATCTTGCGCTATATCATCTTTTAGACCACGAGGCAAATCTTGTTAAGGCACTCAAATTTGCAAGGCAGGAATATGCAAAATTTAAAAGAAACTTTGCGCAGATAGCCGCCGATTTAAAATTTCAAGGAGCAATTGACGAACATTTTGAATTGGTTATGCGTGGTATTATTGAGGAAAAACCAAACAGCGATCCATTTTACTTTTCAGATATGCTTGCTACAGGAGGCAAGAAGACAGCCCGGTTTACTGTGACCTCACCAGACCAACAGTTTTTTGCTTTAAGTAACTCGTTCAATTTAGAACAACTTAGCGATAAGGCCGTTTACGTATATCTAAATGGAATACAGCTTATTAATGGAAAAGATTACACATTTAATAATGAAGGGTTCGTGGTCGTAAATGCTGAAATTGAAAGAGGCGACGAAATAGTCATAAATGAATTTGAAAACACAAATGGAAGTTTTATTCCTGCAACTCCAACAAAGCTAGGACTTTATCCTAAATATGCGCCGAGTAAGTTTATTGACGATCGGTACATAACTCCAAGAGAAGTTATTCAAGGACACGATGGCAGTATAATAACAGCATTTGGTGATTTTAGAGATGATCTATTTCTAGAATTAGAAAAAAGAATATACAATAATATCAAAATCAAATATGATTCAGATCTATTTGATATTGAAGACTACCTGCCTAGCCAAGCAAGAACTACAGGATTGACAAGGTCACAGATTGACCAAACAATGATTTCTGATTTTATTCAATGGACTTCTCTTGTCAACGATGATTACACAGAAAATAATTCCTACGACAGTTCTAACAGTTTTACATGGAACTATAATGCAGCTACTAACTATGCTAAACAGCCTGTGCAAGGAAGTTGGCGACAAATTTACACGAATGCCTATGATACAGATCGTCCTCACACTAATCCCTGGGAAATGTTAGGTTTTACTGCAAAACCAGACTGGTGGCAAGAACAATACGGCAAAGCACCCTATACTAGTAACAATCTGTTAATGTGGGAAGATATTGAAAACGGGATTATAAGAGAACCAGGTAAAAATTTCAAACAGTTTTCGAAATATACAAGACCGGATTTAGTAAAACATTTGCCTGTAGACGAACACGGAACTCTTCTGTCACCTCTAGATAGCAACTATATAAGAGATTACAACATACTTGAAGCAGAAAATAACTGGGTATACGGCGACTGGTCCCCTGTAGAAACAGCATGGCGGAAAAGTTCTGAATATCCGTTTGCCTTGCTTACTTCGTTGTTTTTGAATCAACCTTGTCGCACAATGAGTGTGGCATTTGATAGATCAAGACAGAAAAAGGGCCTAGTAGACGATATAATCTATCAAAATCCAAATAATCAGATAAGACTAAAAGACATTGTTTTTCCTAATTCAATAAGAGAATCTGAAAGAGTTTTTACATCAGGTTTTGTTAACTATATTCGAGATTACATCAGTTCAAGTGTAGATGCTGTATATGAAGAATATAAAACAAATATACGAAACATTAATAATCAAATAGGCGCAAAACTCGCAGGCTTTACTACTAAGGACAAATTTAGATTAATTCTTGATTCTAGAACTCCTCTAAACGAAGGTAATGTATTCGTACCTGATGAAAATTATCAGATATTTCTTAATACAAGCACACCTACTAGAACTGTTTATTATAGTGGCGTAATAATTGAAAAACAAACAGACGGTTTTCTTGTAAGAGGATATAACACAGAACAGCCATTATTTTATTATACAGAACCAAATATTCGAAATAGAGATCCAATAATTAACATAGGCGGCATTGAAGAAATTCCCATAGAATGGACGCCTGCGCGTACTCTTACTAGAGGAACGATTGTAATATTTCAATCGCAGATTTATAGAGTTACAATCTCGCATGTAACCACTGAAAGATTCGAAGAGGAAAAGTTTACAAAAATTCCTAAGCCTCCGGTAGAAGGAGGAATTGACGCATCAATAAGAAAGAGTTTTAAAGAAGAAACTGCTGTAATATCATACGGCACGGTTTTAAAAAATGCTCAAGACGTGGTTGATTTTTTGTTAGGCTATGGAAACTGGCTAGAAAGCCAAGGGTTCTTGTTTGATTATTATGATATAGAAACTGGTATAGTTGCAGACTGGGAAACCGCTGCTAAAGAATATTTGTTCTGGACTACTCAAAACTGGAGCAACGGATCTGTAATTTCTCTTTCGCCAGGAGCCTTTAAACTAAAAATTCTGTCTGAGCAGGAAGTAGTTGACGATATCTATGACACTCTTTATGGCTACAGCCTTTTAAAGGTCGACGGCGAAAAATTTCAGCCAGAATATGTAAGCCTTACGAGAGAAGAGCCTAGAGAATTTGAAATACGCCCTAAAAACACTGAAGATGGTGTGTTTGGAGTTAGAATAGGGTTTGTACAAAAAGAACACGTGGTTTTGTTAGACAACACTACGCAGTTTGGTGATATCATTTATGACCAACCTGCAGGTTATAGACAGGAAAGAATAAGAGTGTTAGGGTATAGAACTGCAAACTGGGACGGTTCTGCTAATATTCCAGGATTTATATTCGACGAGGTTCGTATCCAGGATTGGGAACGATGGAAAGACTATGCAGCAGGCGACATTGTAAGATATAAAGAATTCTTCTACGCCGCAACAAATAAAATCGCCGGCAGTGCTGTGTTCAACGACAGCGAATGGTCAAGGCTATCAGAAAGACCAGTAAGTAAGCTGCTTCCTAATTTTGAATACAAGACAAATCAATTTGCTGACTTCTACGATCTTGACACCGATAATTTTGATCCTGAACAACAAAAATTTGCACAGCATTTAATAGGCTATCAGAATAGAGAATATCTTGCAAACATTATCAATGACGATGTTTCTCAGTATAAATTCTATCAGGGATTTATACAAGACAAAGGCACTGCAAATGCTTTTACAAAACTTTTTGATGCTCTCGGTAGTGCAAACAAAGATAGCTTAGAATTTTACGAAGAATGGGCAATTAAATCAGGACAGTACGGTGCCGCCGACGGCTTTGAAGAAGTTGAATATCTGTTAGACGAATCTGAATTTAGAATAAGTCCTCAGCCTATAAGATTAATAAAACAACCTGTAGCAGGAGTAGATCTTGTTTACAACATACTGCCTAGAGAAACCTATCTCAAACCTAGAAACTATGATCATGCTCCTTTCCCGCAAAAACCTGTTATAGACACCTTTGTAAAAAACAGTGGTTATGTTAATCTCAGCGATATTGATTTTAGAGTTGACAGATATAACAGTATTCTTAATCTTGCAATTTCAGAAGTCGAATTCGGTAGCAAAATCTGGGTAGGCAATGACAATAATACTTGGAATATCTATACCGCAGTTAGGACAAACCTATCTATAATTTCTGCTAGTATGCAGGAGGCAGGTTATGACTTGGAAATGTCTAGTACAGATTGGGATATACAGATAGGAGATATAATTGGCATCTTTAACATATCTCCTATTAATGGAATATACAAAGTTTTAGACATTTCTAACAATACATTTTCTGTTGAATTTGAAGATCCGGAATCACTTGAATTTACAGGGCAATTACAAGGACAGGTGATACAGTTTATATCCAGTCGATTCAGCGATGTTAGCGAAGCAGTTACAAGAACAAAAGACATTGATCAAGGAATTGATAGATTATGGATCGACGAAACCGACAACGCTTGGCGAGTTATCGATCGGAATGCTAGTTTTACAGAAGTAGCAACTTTATCAGCCGAGGCACTAGACACTGACAATTTTGGATCAAGTATAGATTCTAATAAGAGAAACACAGTTCTTGCTGTTGGTGACCCAGACAACAGCAAAGTACATGTTTATACTAGATCAGTAGAATCTGCAAATTTAATAAGATCTCAGACTCTCGAAATAACAGATAATATTTCAGAGCCAAATGCAAAATTTGGTGCTGACATAGCAGTCTCAGATACAGGAAAATACATCGCAGTAGGTTCGCCTAATGCTTCCAAGGTTCAAACATTTTTTCGAGGGAATTTTGAAGAAGATAGAAATTATATAGAAAACAGTATTGTAGAATTTCAAGACAGTTTTTGGCAAGCTGCGATTGATATTCAAGGAGCGACCGGCAGTATCCAGTTTGGTTCATTTGAATCTGTCCCCCAGATATTGGTAGATCTTAACCTAGGTCAACAAGATTCTGAATTTATCCCAGTATTATTTGCAGGAAATTATCCTTTTGAAAATCAAACAGCCGATCATTTTATTGTAAAAGCACCTCTAGACATGTACGAAGGATCGGATGTTGGAGATACAGTAAACTTAAAATGGAATACACTTTCCTATGCTTATCAAGACACAGAAGGCCTAGAATCAATTGAACCTTTCGAAGGCAATATAGATGAAATTGATTCTGACTTTATTACACAAGGTCACGTAATTTCAGAAAAAATTGATAGCATATTATTTGTAAATTCTTCTACAAATATTCCTAATGTCGGACAGATAGTAGAAACTCAATCTGCATTTGGAACGGTAGCATATACATACAACGAATCTGCACAAGTAACAATCTATATTAAAGATCAAAATGGCGACTTTGGACTTGCAGGATCTCTTATTACTTCTATCGGCGAGTTTGTAGGCGAATACGAAACACAGGCTCCTACAGAACAAACGCTCGAAAGTGAAGAATATTGGGGAGGATTTTGGAAAATAGATGTTAACCAGTATCAAATAGGATCGGTGATTGACGACAGCGGCCGCGGCTTGGTTTATACAGATATAATACCGCAAGGCGAATCAGATACTAACAGAATTTATTTTAACATTCTTGATTTTGAATCTGATGCATTTTCAAGTTTTGATACACGCTACAGCGAAATATCTACACTTACATTCGAAGGTCTGCCAGGACCAGAAGGAGTATCAGGAGTCTTTCCATCTAGCCTATACGTTCTAAGAGCACCTAAGGCACTTACAGATGAACTGGAATCAGGTGATGACATCGAAGTGTTCTATAATACTTTACAGGAATTTGAAACCGGAGATTTTAAAGATCCTGCAACTATTGGATTGTCTGCCAGCGAAATAAACAGAAAACACCAGATAGAAGATCTTTGGGATGGTTATATTGATTTCGAAATCACAAAAAATCTCGGCGGAGTGCCTATAGAACCTAAAGTGGGCATTACTGTTCGCGATGTAACAAATGGCGGCACGGGCCTAGTAACATTCTATCAGAGATTTGATTCAACCTCAGGTAGAGTATTTGTTAAAGATATTCAAGGAGAATGGGCATTAGGTAATATTTTCGGAGAGAATAGAGAAATAGAATTTCTAGCAGACGGTTCGGGTGACGCCATATATGATCCTGCAATTGGATCTAGAGTATTTGGACAAATTCAATCACGCAGCCTTGGTTATGAGCCCGGTGGCATTGGTAAACTTGTGGTGCTCGAGACGCGAGGCGCAGCAGAAATAGAACTGCAAGATGAAAGTAGAATACTCGAAGCAGAGTATTGGTTTTATCTAGAAGGCACAGTAGATGGTATACAAAGAGAATCTAACGTTCCTGCAGAAAGCAACAATGATTGGATACAGGTTTTTAACATTCCAGCCGGTGTAGGCGGTGATTCAAGTAATCTTGACAACGAAGGCTTATTCTCAATCTACGAACGTACAGGAACTACGCAGTGGACTAAAATAAATGATTTTATTGTACCTCAGCGAGATAATAACAATAAACTAGGCTCTCAATTAGAATTTGCTGAGATAAACGGTCTTGTAAAACTGTTTGTAAAAACAGCAGGAAATAATACAACCAATAATTCCGGCAAGATTTATGTTATCAAAAATGGCGAAGAAAACGGATATTTTTATAGTTGGGACTTAGGCCGCGACAAAGAATATAAAGGCCAGTTTTCCGAAGCAAGAAATTATTTTGATAATGACATTGTTTTTCTAGATGGCGAACTGTATCAAGCACAAACAAACATTGTATCCGGAGAATTCAATTCTGCAGATTGGCTATTATTAGATAATCGTAGAGATTATCTTGGATTTATACCGAACGACAGCGGTGATATTTTTGAAGACGATTCTACAATTTCTAACATAGAGGATTTACAGGAGTTTGCAAGAGACTTCGACGTTTCTGAAAACGGTGAAGTTCTTATAACTAGTTCTTTCTATAATGATTCAGAACCAAATCGTGTTGTAATTTATAGAAATTTAAATGGAGCATATATCAAAAGTCAAGAAATACTGGCTCCGACTACAACTGATGATTATGGAAATTCGATATCAATCAGTGCCGACGGAACTTACATTGCAGTCGGTGCACCTCTAGACGATCGAAATGGTATAAATCAAGGTGCCGTCTACGTTTATCGCCAGTCCCAAAGAGAATTTCGCCTAGTACAAGAATTAGTAAGTTCTCGAATCGACGAAAATGAACAATTTGGACACAGAGTTGCATTTGATGGAACTTCGCTGGCTGTTACATCGCGAAACGGTGATAGCTTTACAGAGATTACTTTTGATAACGGCACTACAATTTTTGATAGACAGTTTACTAAATTTAGAGATTTCGAAGAAGACACAGGAGTTGTACAATTATTTGAATTATTTGATAGATCGTTTTTGTATGCCCAAACTGTAGATTTTGATGATAGCAGAGTAAGATACTTCGGTAAGACGTTATACATTAATAACAATCATCTTTATTCTAGAATGTTAATATCAGACTCTGGCTCCGCAGGAACAATATCGGAGTACAGAAAACCTCAAGGCCAGAAACTTTGGCAAGAAAGAAGGGCTATAAAACCAACAGTAGATGTATCAAAAATTAAAAAGGTATCGCTGTATAATACTAGAGAAAATCAACTTATTCAATATCTTGATTACATTGATCCTTTACAGGGCAAAGTTGCTGGAATAGCAGAACAAGAGATTTCTTTTAAACTCTACCATGATCCTGCTGTTTACACAGAAGGATCAGGGGTTCAAGTAGATTCGACTAACAGCTGGGGTAAAGCACAGGTAGGTAAGATTTGGTGGGATCTGTCTAACGCTAAATTCCTAAATCCCTACCAAGGCGAAGTAGTATTCAGTGCTAATAATTGGAACACACTGTTTTCTGATGCTAACTCTATAGATGTATATGAATGGGTAGAAACAGAT
>Ga0209923_1000172_pt1 | contig 14797 bp, 14 predicted proteins | sample SalPon1_A_H2O_MG_FD_185696 | JGI IMG/M metagenome (GOLD analysis project Ga0209923, IMG submission 185696) | Salt pond water microbial communities from South San Francisco under conditions of wetland restoration - Salt Pond MetaG R1_A_H2O_MG... | ecosystem: Environmental > Aquatic > Non-marine... | reverse complement strand
AGAATACAAGAGGTTGAAGATAAAATTAACAACAGACCAAGAAAAAGATTTAACTTTGAAACCCCATTGGAAAGAATGGACAATATATTATTTAATCCATAAATTGCATTTGTGACTTGAATCCTGCATTGATTTTATTCAACAATTATAGAGCTTGTAATTGACTTTCCATCTTCGATATAAAAATTAGAATTTTGAAATTTAAAATATCACTCCGAACTATTTGGGGGCTAAAGTAGCAAGGTAACGTGTTCTTTCCTGATAGGCTTTGAGATTTCCCAGAACTGCATAAAGATTGGCGTTGATATGTTCCTTCATATCATAAAGATGCTGAAAAAGCTGGTCTAGGGCCTGATGACCGGCCACTTCATTACTATGTGTAAACAAAAGAAGAATATACTGGGATGCGCTGGTCTTGTTTCTATAGCATGCATCTTGTGAGAGTGGCTCATTTATTTGAATTGGTCGAAATCACTGATTTGAACGATGCCAATGATCTTTTTATCAGATAATACCGGCAGGATGTTCACTTTATAGACTTTCACTAATTGATAGGCACTGAATGCTTCAGTCTCTACCGTTGTCGTCATGAAATCCGTGAGCATAACCTCTTTAATTGCTTTGGTGCACTTTTCAGTTTCATTTACTTTTTCAGTTTGTTGCAAAGATACGATTCCTGTGAGCTCATGCGCATCGTTCTCGACCATCAAATGGGTAACATCCTGCCACCGCAGGAGCTTATCGACCAGCAAGATCGGATTTTCCTCATGGATCAGATGCAGGTTTGTGTCCATAAGGTCTGCTACGGAATAATCGTAAACCTCCGTAAGTCTATTATCCTTTTTGAAGTTCTTCCATTCATGTACTGGAATGTTTTCTTCCTGTAAGGAGAGCATTTCCCGCGTAATGTAGAAGGCGGCCCTTCTATTGGTTGAATGCTGTTTGACCTGGTTAAAGTTCTCGACCATCCTGGAAGCACCAGTTTTTCTTTTTCAACCCGTTGATAGATGATATCCAGATACTGGGCGGCTTCCTTATTATCAATACTTGCCTTTGCCGGACCATCGTAGGTCATGGGAATGAACTTGTCAAGTATGAGTCGTTTCTCGGTGATAAGTTCGCCACACCATTTGAACTGGCAACCCAGCCCAAGCTTGGCCGCCTTATAGAAGTTCTGCCGGATGGACTTGAAATCGGTAGATGCCTTTACCTTATGATAATGATCAGGCATCGCTTCCATGACACCAACCCAAAAGGCAAAATTGGCCACCTCATCCTTGATCGTTGGTCCAGATGGAATGTGCTGGTTTTCTATGCGCAAATGAGGCAATTCTCCAGTGATACTATAACATAGGCGATTCCATTTATAGATATTGCCGTTGTGCAGAGCTAATGCCTTGAGTTCACTGTTCTAGCCGCATTTTATCTTCTCTAAGGAATCCTCATCGATCGGGGAAGTGATCAAAAGTGGATAGTGGGCGACATCGTTCTTGAAGATCTCTGTAATATTATCCTGGATCCGGTCATAACCAAAGGTGACGCGTGTTCGCTGGTCGTTTAGCCAGAGTAGGGAATTACGGGAATCCACCGTTTGTTTGAAAAGCGCGATCCGGGTCTTTGCCCAGAGCTTTCTCCCCAGAAGCAAAGGTGAGTTCACACAGCCCGCAAGTATCGGCCCGGCAATGATCTGCGACCATTTGTAGTTCTCTACGGATTCTTCAGAACTAATTTGTAAATGCATCTGAAAACTGGTATTACAGCTCTCAGCCACGATGGAGTCCATGGTCAGGGTAATTTCGTCCACGCCGCTGATCCTGATATCAATCTCGTCGTCCTTGCCCTGTTTCAGGATTTCGTTCAGCAATTATAGAGTGGGTAAGGCGTGATGTTCTCAAGATCGAAATCGGGTCTTTCCACGGTTGGTAATATACCGGCAAAGGTAAAGTATCGGTTCTTGAACAGTGCCACCTTCTTGAAATGGTCGATATGGGCGTGAAGGTCCTTTTCCACTTTTGCAAAACAACCCTTTTCCAACTTGAGCGGATCCAGGTTCATTTCCAGGTTGAATTGCGAAAGTTGCGTGGTATAGTTCTTATGGTCGATGTGCTCGAGCAGGTCCAGCGCGCAACAACTCGGGCGCATCTTATCATCTACGATGGTCACCTCCTGCTCCGCTCCTATGCGCTGCACTTTATTGTCAAAGGCGTTTTTTTCTAACAACATACCCAGGGATGAGATGTCCCTGTGCAAATGATAGGTAAACTCCTTCCTAGCCTGCGCATTCTTACTGGATAAAATCGATTGACTTCCTACAGCTTATAATTTGATTAATAAAACTATAAAAAGAATTTAATTTTTCCAAAAAAACGGTGAAAATAATATCAATACGGTAAAGAGTTCCAATCTCCCGATCAGCATCAGGAAGGTAATCCACAACTTGCTGAAAGTAGGTAAGGCACTGTAATTGTCCACCGGGCTCAACTCGCCAAAGGCCGGCCCCACATTTCCTAGACAAGAGGCCGCTCCACCTATGGCCGTTTCAAAGTCCAGACCATTGGCCGCAAGTACGATCGCTCCTATGATGAATGAAAGCGCATAAAGAATGAAAAAACCCAGGATGTTGAAGATGATCTTTTGATCCACCCCTTTTCCCTTATATCGTACAGGAATGATCGCATTGGGATGTAAAGTACGCTTGAACTCAAAAAAGGCGTTCTTGATCATAACGATATGCCTAACGACCTTAACTCCGCCTGATGTGGATCCCGCTGAACCTCCCAGAAAATAAAAACTAAAGAACAATAAGGTAAGGAACGGCGTCCAGGCGGTAAAATCAGAAGTAACAAAGCCCGTGGTCGTGATAACGGCCAATACCTGGAAAAGGGCATGTCTTATTGAACTCTCAAACTCGCTTATAACTACAGGATGCGCCACTGGATTGATTGAAAGGTCAGCCTGGAAGAAGATGATCAGGGTGGTGATAACTGCAAAGATCAGCAAGAATGAAGCATACCATCTAAACTCTTCGTTCTTTTTTACCTGACCGAACTTTCCCTTGATCGCAAAGTAACTAACGACAAAATTGGCACCGGCTAGGAACATAAAAAGTATGATGATGTATTGTATCAGAGGTTGATCGTTCCAGTAGGCTATGCTCTCGTTCTTGGTGGAAAATCCACCGGTAGATAAGGTACTCAGCGCATGGTTGATCGCATTGAGCCAGTTCATGCCCGCGATCTTCAATAGCACGGTCTCAACCGCGGTAAAACCCACATAGATCAACCAAAGTCTCTTGGCCGTGTCGGCGATCTTGGGTTTCAACTTGTCAGAACTGGGTCCGGGCGACTCGGCCGCAAAAAGTTGCATGCCGCCTATCCCGAATAAAGGTAAGATGGCCACGGTCAGGACGATGATCCCCATACCTCCTATCCAATGGGTTAAACTCCGCCATAACAGTATACTTTGCGGCAATCTTTCTATATCGCTCAGTATTGTTGCGCCGGTAGTTGTAAAGCCGGACATGGTCTCGAAGAAGGCATCAGCAAATGAAGGCATCAAACCCGTGGTAAGATAAGGCAAGGTACCGCTCAGGGACATGAAAACCCATCCTAAGCTAACGATCAGATAACCATCCTTCTGGTTCAATTTATTATTATGGTCGCGGGTAAAGAACATCATACTAAATCCCGACAGGAAAATGATCAGTAGTGCCAGGATCAGGTCCACGCTCACCGCTTCTTCCAGATACCAACTTAAGAAAGTGGGAAAAAGCATGAAAGCGCCGTTAAAGACCAATAATAGCCCAAGGGTATAAACGATGATCTTGAGGTTGAACATGCTTATTTACTGAATAGTTTTTCTGCTTTCTTGATGGCCCTGGGCAAACAGCACATCACCAGTCGATCGCCTGCCATGATCTTAAAATCACCCAGCGCGATGATGCCTTTTTTATCCCGTATCACACCGCCTATTACCGCACCTCGGGGAATATCCATATCCACGATCCGCTTATCGCAGACTTTCGTGTTCTGACCTACAACAAACTCTAACAGCTCAGCGTTCATATTGTTGAGCTTGGTTATCGCGATGACATTGCCTTTCCTTACATATCTGAATATCTTGTTTGCGGCGATCAATTTCTTGTTGATCAAGCTGTTGATGCCTATGGAATGACTTAGTTTAAAATAGTCCATATTCTCCACCAGGGCAATGGTCTTCCTCACCTGCTTGGACTTGGCTACCAGAGAGGCCATGATATTGGTCTCCGAATCATTGGTCACCGCTATGAAAGCGTCCATGTCCGTGATGCTTTCTTCCTCTAATGTACCTACGTTCCGTCCATCGCCATGAATGACCAGGGTCTTGGTCAGTGTGTCGGCAATATCAAGTGCCTTTTCATAGTCCTTCTCTACGAGCTTTACCTTATAGTCCAGTTCCGTAAGCTCTTCAGCGAGTTGCCTTCCTATGTTACTCCCGCCTAATATCATCACTTTCCTTATCGCCTTCTTGGTTTCCCCGGCAAGTTTATACAGTTCTTCCTCTCCTTCTTTGTCCGTGATGAAATAGATCCGGTCCCTGGCTTTAAAGACGGTATCGCCACGAGGGATGATCGTATATTGGGTTTCGTGTCGCTGGAGGGCGATGGGTATGAAGTGTAGACCCGGATAGAATTCGGCGGCCTCTTTCACCGTCTTTCCTACAAAAGGTGCCTCACTGGAAAGGGTGAGCCCGGTCATGGTCAAAGCACCGTCATCAAACTCATAGGTGTCGGTAAAGGCAGATTGGTTCAATAGTAATTTTACTTCCTCGCTGGCCAGCCATTCCGGAGAGATGATATCGTCCACACCGATCTCCTTGAAATCGATGAAATCCGGTTGTTCTATGTATTCCTGATTAGAAACCCTGGCGATGGTACGCTTGGCTCCCATTTGCTTCCCTATGGCACAGATGCTGATATTGGCAGATTGAGAAGAAGTTACCGCGATGAACATATCCGTATCCTGTATATAGGCATCCTTCAATACGCTGAAAGAAGTAGCGTCACCGTTCACCGTTTTGATGTCCAAATGCGTATCTGCATAGGAAAGCCGCTCCTTATCCGTTTCTATCAACGTGATATCATGGGATTCATAGGATAATAATTTGGATAGATGATAGCCAACTTCACCGGCACCGGCGATCACGATCTTCATAAGAAAATATTAAAATGCAAATGTAAAATATTTTTCACGCACGGACATTGTATTCCATGTATTTACAGCTATACAGTATCAATAGATATGTATCTTTGCAAAAAATACGATATGCCCAGGAACGTAAGGCCTTATTCAGACTCTAAGGATAGCAAGAAGCAGCAAGTAGAGTCGATGTTCGATACCATATCGGACAATTATGATCGTTTGAACAGGGTGATTTCCCTGGGTATAGACCAGTCCTGGCGCAAAAAAGTGATCAAAAGGGTCATTGACCATCAGCCGGAAACGGTGCTGGATGTGGCCACGGGAACCGGCGACCTGGTGATCGCTCTGGCCGCCTCCACGGCTACGGAGTTGGTTGGACTGGACCTGTCAAAAGGAATGCTCAATGCCGGTGAGCAAAAGATAAGGGACAAACAACTTCAGGACAGGATCAGCATGCGACAGGGCGATGCAGAGGCCATCCCTTATGAAGATGATCATTTTGATGCCATAACCGTAGCCTTTGGGGTGAGGAACTTCGAGAACCTGGAAAAGGGTTTGAAGGAAATGAGGCGCGTGCTTAAACCCGGCGGATTAGTGGTGATACTGGAGACCGCCGTCCCTACAAGGTTCCCGTTCAAACAGTGCTACAAGCTATATTCCAGTAACCTCTTGCCGCTTATAGGCAGACTTTTCTCTAAGGACAGGGCCGCTTATCAGTATCTAAGTGAAAGCGCATCGGTTTTTCCATATGGGGAAGATTTCAACAATATTTTAAGGAATTCCGGGTTTATACAAGTGGAAGATATGCCGCAGACCTTTGGGGTTGCAAGCATCTATAAGGCGACGAAATAATATGAGACAACTGCTATTCATCCTTTTATCGACCATCCCATTATGCCTACAGGCGCAGGGTTTCTTCACAAAGGAAAAGGTGAGGAACAATCCTAATTTCGACAAGAAATTGTTTTCCTGGGGGTACTATCTGGGGACCAATGTCTATGATTTAAATTTTGAGTATATCAATGAGGTAGATGAAGTGGAAATAGAGAAAGGTATCGGTTTTAATGTAGGCCTGATCGGCAATATGCGCATCAATGACTACCTGGACCTGAGGCTGGAACCCGGCGTGATATTCTCTACCCGAAACCTTACCTTTCCGAACTTAGAGGAGGATAAGGACAAGTTCCGTGAAGTAAAGTCCGCTTACGTCCATATCCCTTTGCTGGTCAAGTTCTCCACGAAACGGATCAATAATTTCAAGCCTTTTGTCATCGCTGGTGGTTCCATAGCCACCAATCTATCCAGTAATGAGGAGAACCCGGATGACAATTCAGCCGGCCAATTCAGAATGGTCAGCAACACCCAGTTCCTGGAAGTTGGGTTCGGGATAGATTTTTATTTAGAATATTTTAAGTTCTCTCCTTCCATAAGAGGGGTTTTTGGCTTAAAAGATGAACTTTTAAGGGATGAAGACCCGGCTAGTCCCTGGACTTCTAATATAGATCGGATGACTACCAGGGGTGTTTTTATCAATCTTACATTTCAATAGTCAGGGTACATAATTTTCAAAGGGCGAAAGGCATTTCGTCTAAAAACGTTGAAAAATTACGGTTTGGGCAAAAGTATTTCACCTAAAAACGTTGAAAAATTCCGGTTTGGGCGAAAGCATTTCGCCCCTACCGGTATTTTCGTGTTGTTTCAAAAATGGCGGTCAGGATATGGTGATCGGCTTTTGATAATGAAACATTCCTTCTTTTCATAACAATGGCTGCCACTTCGAGGGCTTTGTCTAATTGATAGGTCTTGAACCCGTGGCTGCCGCCCCAACTAAAACTCGGGATGAAATTGCGGGGAAATCCACTGCCGTAGATGTTCGCATTGACGCCTACGATCGTTCCGGTATTGAACATCGTATTGATACTGCATTTGGAATGGTCGCCCATGATCAAACCACAAAATTGCTGACCGCTGGGCATGAACCTTTCCTCGTGGTAATTCCAGAGTTTGAACGAAGCATAGTTGTTCTTGAGATTGGACGTATTCGTATCCGCACCGATATTACACCACTCGCCGATGACAGAATTGCCCATAAACCCATCATGCGCCTTATTAGAAAATCCGGTGATCACCGAGTTGCTGACTTCGCCACCTACCTTGGAATGCGGACCTATCGTCGTTCCGGTGTAAATTTTGGCACCCATCTTTAATGTAGCAGATTCGCAAACGGCTAACGGACCGCGCACATGACAACCTTCCATCACCTTAGCTTTCCTACCGATATATATAGGACCGTCCGTAGCATTTAGCGTGCAGGGCAAAACCTCAGCGCCTTCTTCCACAAAAATCTGTTCTGGATTGATGCAGGTGACGTAATTAGGAAGTTGCTGAGAAGTTCTGTCTTTCGTGACCCTATCAAAATCATCCTGAATAGCCCGGTGGTTTTGGGTGAACAGATCCCATACATTAAGTATTTTCTGCGGCGAACCTTCTAATTCTAAAGTTGAAAAATTGTCCGTATCAAAGGAATCGGTTTTAGAACAGCAATAGGCCACTAATCGTTCTTCATCTACGATCGCCTCGCTGTTCTCTAATGAAGCCACCTGATCGACGAATTCTTTTTCCGGCAAATAGGAAGCGTTGACATATACCGCTTCATCTGGAGCCTGGAGTGGCCATTTTTCAGATAATATATCAATGGTCTTTGTCCCGACCTCATAGCCGGTGATCATTTCCCATTTCTGATAGATCTTCAGTATCCCGATCCGCAGATCAGCAATAGGCCTTGTGTAAGTCAGCGGATAAAGGTTCTTCCTGTATGGATCATCAAATAATACAACTCGCATCGTTCGTTTTAGGCAAAAGTAAGTAAAAATTGAGATCATCAGGATCAAATAGAAACGCTAATTGTTTTTAGAAACGCAAGCATTCTGGCTTTGTGAAGTTTATAAACTTCACACCTATGGCACAAGAAGGTTCAGACAGACTTTACCATGTTTTTTGACCTCTATTACCATAAAAGAAATAGCTCATTTGATTATAAATGCGAAGTTCAAAACTTCGCATAGCGGAAAGACAATGCAGGAACCTTGCTTAAATTTTCTTGAAAAGATTACACATCATTCCACTTCCCTTACAATAACAAATTCATAAAAAAAAGCAATACAAACGCGATACTTGGCGTTTCTCTCAAAGCAGTGCAAAAGCGATGCTTTGCGTTTATCATCTAACACCCTACAGTCCTCCTGCCGATAAGGAAAATAAGTATATATCAGATCACTATCGGTTGAAAAGTTCAGTTCATCTTTGAGTTGGTAGAACAAATGCCTGTCAGGCGGTACAGGAACATGTAGTTCATGTAAAGCCCAATTGGTCATAGAAACCGCATAATTTCTCTCGATGACATATTGATCGGTAAAACGCGTATCTGCATATCAACTAAAATGCGCATCATCGGTATAAAGGAACATGTGCTCATCATTGCCGGAATAAAGATCATAAGAGAAATAAGGCGGATAGGCATCTACAAAGCGTAGTATCGGCAAAATAAATATGACGATCATCAGCAAACGCAAGGAAATCGGTTTCCATAAATAACGGATAGATCGCTGGCTTTGGGTCAACCAGAAGTAGCTTAGATAATGGATCATCAGGATGTTCCAGGGGATAATAACGGCATTTTTACCTGTATTGAGCAAGAAAGCCAGTAGGAAAATATGCATAAGGACCAAGCCGATCTGTGCATATTTCCGCCAACGGGTGAGCAAGCCTAAACCTAATAATAGTTCTGCCATACCGATGCCGTAACCGCAAAGTTTGACCCATTTGTAATAAGCTATTTCGGCGGGAATATTTAGCCAGTCCATGAGTAAGTGCTTACTCCAGATGATATTATTGAAACCCGGATTGAGCTTATGCAATCCACTATAAAAATAAGTAGCTACTAACATAGCATAAAGAAATGAAATGGCTCTTGTAGGCGAAAAATAAACAGTGATATAGAAAACGATCACTTGAAAAGGCAAGGGCTGCCATCGCATTTGGTCGAATGCCAAACTTGATAGCTCAAGGATGATCCATACCAATAAAATGATCTTACGCCTTGGGAATAAGGCGATCAATAAAATAAACAATACCGATAAAGTGTTGACTACCAAATCTAATGGCTGCAAAAGATCATCCGGTATAGGGAAAACTGGCAATAATGGGAACTGCCGGTTGATATTGATCCAAAGCGAAACACTGATGGCCTTATACATCAGATACATCAACAAGGTGACCTGAAGGAGAACATTGTGCAACCTATTGTTATGCAAGATCATCTATCATTTGAACCAATTTATTTACGATCGCATCAACAGATATTCCGGCATCTCGTTGGACATCTTCCCTGTTGCCTTGCGCTATAAAGCGGTCCGGCACAGCTAAGCTATCAATTTTACCGGTAAAGCCTTTTTGCTGCGCATAAGCCTGGACGGACTCTCCTACTCCACCGATCTTACTTCCATCTTCTACACAAATGAGCTTTTTATAGTTTGAAAATATTTCATCTAATAGACCTGTATCTAAAGGTTGAGCGAATTGCAGATCATAATGAGCAACATTAGCTTGATCTTTAGTGGCTTGTATAGCTATATCTACATTTTCTTTTATCGCTCCAAAACTCAAAACGGCAATGTCTTTCCCTTTTTGAAGACATCTGCCTTTGCCAATAGTTATTTTCTTCATTGGCTGTTGCCAATTTTCCTGCGCGCCTTTTCCCCGCGGATAACGGATCGCGATAGGGTGTTCCAATCCCTGAGCAGCCGTGAACAAGAGGTTCTGTAAGTTCTCTTCATCCGATGCCGCAGCGATGATAAGGTTAGGGATTGCTCTTAAGAAGGCGATATCAAAAACCCCATGATGCGTAGGGCCGTCATGACCTACCAATCCGGCTCGGTCTATACAAAAGACCACCGGAATGTTTTGCAAAGCAACGTCATGGATCAACTGATCATAAGCCCGCTGTAAGAATGTAGAATAGATCACACAAAAGACCTTTTTGCCTTGTAAAGCTAATCCGGCAGATAAAGTAACCGCATGTTGCTCAGCGATCCCTACGTCTAAAGCACGATCAGGGAATTCTTTCATCATATAATGTAAAGAGCTTCCACTGGGCATGGCTGGTGTGATGGCCATAATGTTTTGATCTCTTTTGGCCAACTCCAGTAAAGTTAAGCCAAAAACATCCTGATATTTTGTGAATTTTGAGATCGGTTTAGCTTCTCGTTTGCCGGTGGACTTATCGAACTTACCCGGCGCATGATAGGTCACCTGATCTTGTTCTGCAGCCGGTAATCCTTTGCCTTTGACCGTTTGAATATGGAGTAATCGAATGCCTTTTTGCTTCTTTAGAGAACTTAATCGGTGGATCAACAAGTGCAGATCATGGCCATCAACAGGTCCGTGATGATCGATATTGAGCGCATGAAAAAGCGTGTTCTCTGACGTAGTATCGGTTGGAACAGATTGGGCTAGAGATTGTTTTAGCGCACCTACACTCGGATCGATACCAATAGCATTATCATTCAGGATGATCAGTAGATTGGCATCGGTAACACCGGCATGGTTCAGGGCTTCAAACGCCATTCCGGAAGCAATACTCGCGTCACCGATAACAGCGATATGTTGACGGTCACGGTCATTATCCTGCTGAGCAGCCAGTGCCATCCCTAAAGCAGCCGATAAGGAAGTAGAGCTATGACCGGCACCAAAAGTATCATAAACGCTCTCTGTGATCTTAGGAAAGCCGGCGATACCGTTCCATTGTCTAATGGTATGAAAATCATCTCGCCTACCGGTGATGATCTTATGGCCGTAAGCCTGATGACCTACATCCCAGATCAAATTATCATCCGGCGTATTAAAAACGTAATGCAAGGCTAATGTGAGTTCTACCGTTCCTAAACTCGCGCCCAAATGTCCTTCTTTTGCAGCTACGACATCTATGATAAATTCGCGCAATTCCTGAGCTACTTGCGAAAGCTGATCTTGTTTAAGCTGTCTGAGATCGCTCGGGTCATCGATCTTTTTGAGCAAGTTATATTCCATAGGACAAATGTATGAGTTGAATTTGTATTTTAGCGCATGCTTGAGATGGAAAAACATTACTTTTATATGCAAATGGCACTACGTGAAGCGAAATTAGCGGCCGAAAAAGGAGAAGTTCCCGTAGGAGCAGTTATCGTATCCGCCGATCAGTTCGTGGCTAAAGCACACAATTTGACCGAACAACTCACCGATGTTACCGCTCATGCCGAGATGCAGGCGATCACTGCTGCCAGTCATCACCTGGGAAGCAAATACCTGGATCAATGTAAATTATATGTTACGTTAGAACCTTGTACGATGTGTGCCGGTGCTTTATACTGGTCGCAAATAGGCGAAGTGAACTTTGCCACTGATGATCCCAAACGCGGGTTTAGGGCGAACGGTGGCAAGCTTCATCCGAAAACCCGAATGGACCACGGGCTATTAGCCCATGAAGCGCGCGAACTATTACAACGTTTTTTTCAGTCTAAAAGGTAATATCCATGCAAACTAATTATCTAAAGTTCTTCGTTCTACTGATCATCCTTAATGGATGCGATCCATTACCCAAAACCAGCTCCGATGTTTTCATGAACGTGGAACTGGAAAGACAAAGTGGATATAATGGCTTTGAACCCCAGCGAAAAGTACTTTTCCCATTGAAAGCTCAAGCCGCCAGAAAGATGGAAGATAGCATTGAAGTGAACCCAAATTTTGAAGAATACGTCATCAGGATATATGCTCTTGATCGATCCTTAGCCCTCTACAAGAAAAGACAAAAAGGAAGGATCCCGGACGAGCTATGGGAAACCTTGAAAAAAGCCTATGACATCAACCCCAGGGAACTGGTCGATATAAGACCGGGCTATCAGATGTGCATCGCCTATGGAGAATTAAAGGACGGAGAACGTGCCTTACAGGTGGATACCGATCTGGACGGAAAACTTGAGGATGAACAACTCATTGGGATCGATCATCCCCTGGCGTTCGTGGATGATGCCGATAAGGAATTCTACTTAAAGAATAAACATGAATACCTTCCTAAGGTAGAATTGAACATTCAATATACGTACGAAGAGGAAAAGCTGAACCAGAAGTTCAAGCTAATGATCGATCCTTATAATGTAGATGACCTGATAAGTTATGTGCAAGGTCAGGCTAAAGAAAGATTCTACTATCTATCTGTAAGCATCCCACAGTATTATACGGATACGCTACAATTGAAGAACAGAGAATACAGGATCGCCCTGAGCGGTAATTTCAAAGAACCGATGATCAGCCAGGAGCATGCAGTAGTTCACATCAACGAAACCCGAGAATCGGATAGCATAGCCGAGGTAGATCGATATGCTATAGGGGATTCCCTGTATCTGGATGGCAAAGCATGGCAGATCAGTACCATCACACCAGATGGAAAGCTACTCAAGTTCAAAAAATTACCGGAAGGTACCAAGATCCGCAGTTTAGAAGAAGGCTATTATTTCCCAAAACTTCTCCGGCAAAACATAAATACTGTAGAGATCGATCCTAACAAACCCCTGAGCATCTGGGTTTGGGATACCAGGACGATCAACCCTTCGTTCATCGACCGAATGAGCGAATGGCAGGAAGAACATCCTAGTCGTCAATTGATCAGCTTAGCTAATGATAAGAACCGGGGTGCGGTAAGGCGAATGGTGGATCGTTTGGGCCTGGAGCAACCCACTTTTTATACCGATCCGGAAAAGCCTTCCTCATCGAACGCTCTTCAAGACAAAAAAATGCCTTTACGGATACAACTTGATAAAGAAAAAAAGGTCCTTACTTTAAAGAACATTAAGGCTGGCAAACCTGATCAGTTAAAATAATTTAAAATATAAGTTAATTTCTTACACATAGAATTCATGCTATAAAAACGGGTAGTTATGGATAAAACACTTAACTTTATTATAAAAATTGATCATCAATGATAAATTTATTAATGACTAGATAAAAGGAGGGTGTAATTTAAACTCTGTCTAAAAATTTAATAAATTAACCCTTTAAATTTTAGATAGATATAAAAAAAGTAGAACAATCAGAATTTGAAAAAAAAGTAGTAGACCAGTTTTTATCTGGTAAGAATCTATTTGGAGAAGATGGAGCTTTAGCCCCATTACTAAAGAATGTTTTAGACAAAGCTTTACAAGTCGAGATGGAAAACCATCTTGACGAGTCTGAACGCTCCTCTGGCAATAAAAGAAACGGCATAAAGACTAAGACTGTAAAGAGTAGCTTAGGTAATTTTGAATTAGAGACACCTCAAGATCGCAAGAGTAGTTTTGAACCAGAAATAGTCAAAAAAAGACAAATTATATTAGCTGATCAATTATCTGATAAAATTATAGGCTTATACGGTTTGGGCATGAGCTACAGAGACATCTCTGCTCACATCAAAGAGATGTACGATACAGAGATATCACACACCGTTCTAAGCGAAATTACAGATAGGATCATACCTGATATAAAAGAGTGGCAAAATCGCCCATTAGAATCCATGTATTGCATTGTTTGGTTAGATGCCATGCATTATAAAGTAAAAGTAGATGGACGTATGAAGACCAAAGCTCTGTATAATGTACTTGGGGTAGATAAGCATGGGCATAAGGAAATCTTAGGGATGTATATCTCCGAGAGTGAAGGAGCTAACTTTTGGTTAAGTGTCTTAACAGATTTGAATAATCGTGGCTTAGAGGATATGTTAATAGCTTGCACAGACAACTTAAAGGGTTTTAGCGAAGCTATTTTAAGCGTATTCCCAAAGACTCAAATACAAAAGTGTGTTATTCATCAAATCCGCAATTCATTGAAGTATGTAGCTTCTAAGGACAAGAAAGAATTCATGAAAGATTTGAAGGAAGTATACAGAGCAGATACCAAAGCCTTGGCTGAAAAAGCCTTAAAAAGTTTGGAAGAGAAATGGGGCAAGAAATACCCTATTGTCATAGAAAGTTGGCAGAACAATTGGGAAGAACTCAGTGCTTATTTTGAATATACTAAGCCTATCCGTAAGCTTATTTATACTACAAATGCAGTAGAAGGCTATCACCGTCAAATAAGAAAAGTAACCAAAACCAAAGGAGCCTTTACAAGTGATATGGCGCTCTTAAAGCTTGTTTATTTAGCTACACAAAACATCCAGAGAAAATGGAAAGAACCGCTACATAACTGGAGTTTGACAGTTCAGCAATTATACATTAAATTTGGAGATAGGATCCCATTGGATTTAAAACTTCGTTCTGGAGGGGCTAGCCCCTCCAGAACGAAAAAAATAGACAGATTTTAATTTACACTCCCTTATGTACATAAATTAGTTAGGCAAAATTATAAACTCAGACCTTCTGTTCTTTCTATGCGCTTCTTCCTTACATCTTACTGATTCTCCACAATCATTGGTGAGTTGCTTTTCTCCGTAGGCTTTGGCCATAAGACGTTCTGAAGCTATCCCTTGATCAACTAACCATTTTTTTGTAGCTATAGCTCGTCGCTGTGATAATCGTTGATTATAGCGCTTATTTCCTCTGCTATCTGTG
>Ga0209923_1000168_pt1 | contig 14900 bp, 10 predicted proteins | sample SalPon1_A_H2O_MG_FD_185696 | JGI IMG/M metagenome (GOLD analysis project Ga0209923, IMG submission 185696) | Salt pond water microbial communities from South San Francisco under conditions of wetland restoration - Salt Pond MetaG R1_A_H2O_MG... | ecosystem: Environmental > Aquatic > Non-marine... | reverse complement strand
TACTATAAAGGCGGTTTTATACTCTGTAATGTCCATTCCTTTTGTAAACATCAGTGTATTGTCTCTGTGATCATACAGTGCCTTGATTTTAGGAAGTGATCCAGAGTCTGTGTTTTCGATTTTTTCTTTTCCGTAGGCTATAACTTGTAGTTCTTCGGATCTGTAATAATCAATTGAAGGATATGTTTCGCCATTGTACTCAAACTCGCTGTTTTCAACAAGCCACTTAATGTGTTTATCAAAAGGATGAGGTTTGTTAATATAGGCAACTGCTCCATAAAACCCTATGCAGATAACAACCAAAAAAAATGTCAGCTTGTTGCCCATACAGTATTTATTTGCTTAAATACTTATATGAGTTACTTGAATAGAATGTACAGTCAGGCAGCAAAATCTTCAAAGGCTGCTGAAGAATCAACAAAAAATCCAAACAGAGTCGCTGGCGGACTTAGAGCGCAAGGTGTAGATACACTTTCTATACTGGGTGAAGATGGCCAGGAGAGACAGATACCGTCTCAGCGATATGTTCAGAGTCTAGAAGAGCAGGTCAAAAAACAGCGGGCGGCTGTAGATGTTTTAGAACGTAAACTCGCCCGCGTTGAAAGAACACAAGAGCAGTTAGTATCTCAGATTAGCCGTTCTTGATCTTTTTCACGAGATCTGCTTTCTTTGCGCTGGCATTTACTTTGATGCCTTTCTTTTTAGCATGCTCAAGCAGCTGAGGCTTTGTCATTGATTCAAGATCAGTCTTTGCAGCCTTACTCTTAGTTTTGCCTGCAACTGCAGTAGATTTCTTTGCCTTTGGAGCGGCATCTACTTTTGGTGTTACAACAGGACGTTTTAGTGTGGGTCCGTTATCGCTGCTAATAAGATTCTTTAGCCATTGAAACATTATCATTCTCCTTTGTTATGATACTTTATATATGAGATAAATATACAAAAGGGATAACAAAATGAAATCACTTTCGCTAGACAGAATAGTAGGTAAAAGAGCAGACAAGCATAATAACTATCTGCAGGTAAAACCCGAGCATCCTGACAATCTAGGAAAACTACCTAAGCCAACTCCTTCCAGGAAAACTGCTCAAAACATTAAAAAAGGCGGATGGCATTACTAATGATTAAAAATTTTGTAAAAAACAGACTACGTGAAAGAACCACACTGGACGGCTTTGTGCTAATTGCAGCAGGGGTGACATTTCTTATCTTCAAACCAATTGCTGCTATAGTTGCTTATGCTGCTATTCTTTATGGCGCATATACAATTTTAAAGTAAGACTAGATTTTGCCGATTGGCATACTTGAACTGGCTGTCAAATGCCATGCCTTTCTCTTCTCCACTCCTCGTTTTTGTGCGAAACTTTTTGCGTCACATTTCTCGCATACATGGAAAAAATTGTTGTTTAAGCGTTCAGGACTCATCCTACTACGTTCTCGAACAAATTCACTGTCACAGTTATCGCAGCGTAATTTAAGCATGGTTTTTGTTCTGTAATATTCATGCGCTACACCTAGTTTGCTATGCCTAACATGCCGCGTCTTATGCGTAAATTCACCTAAATACATAACTATATTTACATTAGGATTATAAAAATTCTCGATAAATATCTATAAGGAGACTAAAATGACTGTTTGCACAATCACAGACGCAGCAAAATCCCATATCAATCACATATGCAATACTAGAAACTGCTATGCTGTTAGCCTATCTCTAAAAGGTGGAGGCTGTGCAGGATTTGAATATATGTGGGGTACTGTTGAACAAGATGCTGTTTCAGAAGACGACACAGTTATTTCCACTGGCCAGGGTTTTTTGGTAATAGACAATTTTAGCAGACCATTTCTAGAAGGAACTGAAATTGACTATGTGACAGAAATGTTAGGGTCTAAAATGGAAATCCGCAATCCAAATGTCGAATCAGCCTGTGGCTGCGGCGTAAGCATAAGTTTTTAACTATCGGAGTAATAGATGGCAAGACAAGATATTGATATTGGTGTAGAAGGCAATGATGGCACCGGGGATAGCATAAGAGAAAGTTTTAGAAAAACTAATGAAAACTTTAGAGAACTGTACGCAGTGTTTGGCGAAGAGGGCACCATCGATTTTACCACACTTGGCGATACACCCGATGTCTTATTACCCAATACTATTCCTCTAGTGAATGACGCAGGAACTTTCCTTACTCTTGCAGAACTTGTTTCTAACAGCGCATTAGACGGAGATGCTAACGACACTATTACATTTGATTATTCACTAGATGGCAAACTTGTAATTTCTACTGCTTTTACGCAATTATCAGATGATACAAAACCTCTTCTAGGCGGACCATTAAATGTTGGAAACAACGCGATAGGTAATGTGGCAATAAGCGAAGCAGCAGTAGGAGACTTTAATAATCGACATGATACTAACCTAGACATAGACGATCTTGTAATAACAAAAGGATTTGCTGATAGAAGGTACATCAGCACTGGTCTTCCTATTAGAGTTGCAGGTGAACCGGAAGACACTGACGAATTTATTTTTCAAATTGATGATTATGTAAATGGAAACTTAGTCATTCCTGCGCACGGAATAGACCGAGCTGCGAACGGCTCTGCTTTTGTTTTTTCTGCATTATTCGACGATGCCGACAACCTTACTTCAGGAGAAACCTATTTTATTAGATTTGTGAATACTGATCAAATTGCAGTGTTTGACGATCGTGAAGATGCTGAACTGATAGACAATGACGTTGCGTTGTCAAGAAAAATCACAGTAAGTGGTGATATTGCTGCAGATGATGTCCATACAATTACAGACGCAGGATTTGATCCTAGTTTACAAGGCAATTTCCTTAGTGATGTTGCTATGCCTAGAAAAAGTGTCGTTAGACGTCAAGGTGACGACATGATCGGAGAACTTTTTCTCAGTGATCATCCGGGAGAACTTGCAGGTTTTGGAAATGTAAACGGTGAAGACGACTTACAAGCTGCTACAAAATTCTACGTAGATACGACTAGTTTTTCAAGCACTCAAAACATATTTGTGAGCACAAGCGGCGACGATAGAATGATCGGCGTGCCTAGAGGAAGAGAAGGAACGTCCCAAGATTTTGCTTTTAGAACTATTAATGCTGCTGCTCAGAGAGCCGAAGAAATTATTAGAGCCAGTGAGCCAGAACCTGGTCCTTATTTCCAAACTGTTACCACAAATAACGGTGATATAGAATCAACAGTAACTTTTGCTGATGTAGTATCACCACAGTCTGAACAAACAAGAAAACTGATCGAAATAAACAAAGAGTATATTTTAAGAGAATACTTAGGTTATATAGAATATGAATTTCCTACATTTATATTTGAATCTGCAGATTGGCAAAACGACCTAGAATTGATTGTAGATGCTATCGCATTTGATATCAATCGTGGTTTGACCGCTAATACACTTACTAGAAGATCAGCAGAACAATTCTATGCTACAACCACGGGCCGTTTTAAAATCCAAAGCGAAACTGAACAAATTGTCGCGGGTTTAGAGTTTGCTAGAGATCTTGTCGCTGATATTCTCCAAAATAGACTGTATCTGCAAAAAAATGTAGACAGTGTATCTGTAAACGGCGAAAGAGCAAGAGTTACCACTACACAAAATCATAACCTTGAAACAGGTAATCAAGTAGTTTTTAAAAATATGGGCGGTATGGTAGAAATAGAAAACCAAACTGCATATGTTCGTGTAATTAATGACACCGAATTTGAATTATATGAAGATAGTGATATTACGATTCTGTTTGACATATCAAGTTACACAAACTATACAACCGGCGGTATTGTAGGTACTGTATATCAGCCTAGAGTTGAAAATTTTGAAAGCATAAAAATTCAACAGACTTTTGATACTCCAGACGCTGGCGGTGCTGAACAAACTGCTGTAGGCGATAAATTTGACTTGGTATTAAATATCATACAGAATGGCATAGATGCAGGCCAGACTGAAATTTTTGGAAACAACTATAAAATTGTTTTAGATAACGCTAACCAAAACAATGTAGATCAGGCTGATCCAAATGATTTAGACATGATTCCTGGTAAAATTATTGTAGGCAAGCAATCTGGAGCACGCGGTAGAATTGTAGACATTACCACTAACGACGGTACAGAAAATAACAATGATAGTTTTGAGCTTCTGCAATTGAATGCAGTCGATTTTCAAATTGGAGAAACAGTTGAATACGGCAATTTTGTCAAGAAAAAACAAATAACATTATTTGTCGAATCAGGAATCTACGAAGAAGATTTGCCGATCAAACTTTCTAATAATGTTTCACTCAAAGGTGACGAATTTAGGCGTGTAATTATCAGACCAAATTCAAGAACTTCGCAGTCTGTATATGCTGATACCTACTTCTATAAAGATCTAGAATTCGATGATATAAATGTTTTAGATAAACGTCATTCTACGGTGTCTGCTGTGGCACAGAGTGCACCTCAATCAATAACAGTAGATGATACTAGTTGGATGTCAGTGGACCAGCCTGTAAAATTTGTAGGTGAAACTTTATTTGCACCTGAAGTAGAAAAAAATACAACCTACTTTATTACAGGTATTATTTCATCGACAGAGATAACCATATCAGAAACGCAAGGTGGATTAGATATTTCCTTCTCTGCCGCCACAGGAACAATGTATATTGTAGACGATGTTGTTGCTCCATTCTTAAATCAGACTAACCAAGTGCAGGGATACTTTGGAAGACATTATCTAACAGATTTTACAAAAGAGAAGAATGTCGGAACAATATCAAGCAACATTGGCAATTACCAGACAGCATTAAACATCCTGCAGTTAAATAAGGCATTTTTGATAGAAGAGTTAGTGCTCTATGTTAATAATAATATTAACAATGCTAACTCTACAAATGATAGTGGTAGTATTTGGTTTGGATTTTCGTACGACGCTACCAAATGGCGATCTAATATTAGGTTAGCGATAGATGCAATATCACTAGACCTAGAAAGAAGCGGTTCAGAATTTTCACTTGAGGCACAGGGAGAAATATTTAGATCCATTCTGCCGCAAGAACAAACGCAATTTGAAGATGTATTAGATAGAATAACTTTTTACACTGATCAATTGTTAGTAGCGCAGGAACCACAGCAAAGCGGAAGTTTTGCCCCTGACATCAGTTTAGGTTCGGCACAAGGTATTACAGTTAGTATTGTGCAGGATCTTATTGGCCTTATACAGTTTGCCTTCAACTCAGAATATAATCCTCCCAAGCGTAATGACGCAGATGGTGTAGATGTATTTCAGATGGGTGATGCTACAATTGTAAGAAATGTTACAGTTCAAGGACAAGGCGGATTTATGGTTGTGCTTGATCCTGAATCACAAATATTAACAAAGTCACCATACATACAGACTGGATCTAGTTTTTCAAAAAGCGATAACGAAAAACGCTTTAGAGGAGGTATGTTTGTAGATGCATTTGTTGGTAACATTCCTGCAAGAATTACAAATGTAATAAATCCATTTAGGTTAGATATCGAAAGCGATAATGGGCAAGGGCTTTTTGTAAGACCTCCTGAACTTCCTGCTCCTTTCTATCTAGAAGGCATCAGGTATCAGGTGAATGCTATTTCGAATTATGATAGTGGCAACGGTACAGTAACAATTTTCCTTGACTCGAATTCTAATCCTGATGGCTCTGGCATAGGACAAGGTTACCAAGGGTCTGCTCCGCAGGAAATATTTATTCAAACTGCAGGCAACAGGTCAATGCTGGGTAACGACTTTACTCAGATAAACGACTTAGGCTACGGGCTAGTTACAAACAACGGTGCGTTTTCTGAAATGGTGTCGATGTTCACCTACTACTGTCAGGTTGCATACTATGCAAACAACGGATCTGAGATACGTTCACTAAACGGGTCTAACGGTTATGGCAATTTTGGACTAGTAGCAGAAGGCGCTGATCCGAATGAAATACCTGATCAAGTTACTCTTACAAATCCTATGGCAGTTCCATGCAAAGCATACACTACAACAGAATATTCGAATTTAGCCGAAGATCCATTTATCACAGTATATGACCTTCAAACACCGCCTACGAATACTTCAATTATCACAGTAGATCACGGTGGGTCAATAGGCGTCGTTAATTATAGAATATCTGCAGTGACGAGTTTGACCGATCTTGAAGGAGAAACTGCAACAACAGGAGTGTTTAGTAACGAAGTATATAGACTATCTCTCCGAGCAGACGAAGCCGTTAGTGATGATTTCTTCGGACAATTGCAGGAAACTGTTTCTAATGATACTCCTATAGAATTTAGAAATGTCAGAACTCAAATCTTTAGCGGAGTAAGAAATCCAGAGGACTTAGAAACTAGACCTAGCACTGCTATTAACTTTGATGAATCTGATCTTGTAACTTATCGAAGCCTTGATTTTTCTACAGCAGATAGCATAGCAAACGATTTGCCTGATAACACTGTTCTAAGTGTTTTAGAACTAGACTATGATTTTATAGAACTGGAAGTAGATCTAGATAATATATCAGGAGGCTTTGGGGACAGTCAAGGCGATACTGCTATTGCGGTGATTGATTTTCCTAATCCTAGCCGTATAGATCGATTACTAAGAGATGTAGCAGGTAGACAGCCTGGAGACAACGGTTATTCAGGCGGCATGATCTTTACCTTTGCCGGAAAAACACATCAAGTAGTTGATTTTGATAACAGCGGCGGTTTTGCTTTTATTACAATTCAAGATGTTTCGAGCACTAACATCAATACTTCCTATAGCGGAACTGGTCTGAATATAGGGATTCCTAACAGAGAAAGATCTTTGTTTGCTGGATTGCCCGAAGGCGCTACGGCAGAAATTACTATTGCTATCTCTCTGCTTAGAGCAACTGGACACGATTTTACACAAATCGGCGCAGGTGGTTATAACGATTCTAACTATCCTAATGTTATTTTTGGTAGGCCCGAAAACACTCTAGCAGAGGCATATACAGATGCAGCCACGGCAACATCTTCACAGGTTTGGGAAAGAAGAAAAGGAAGAGTGTTCTTTGTTACTACTGACCAAGAAGGGTTTTTCCGTGTAGGTAAATTCTTTACAGTTGATCAGGCGACAGGCAGCATAGAATTTTCAGGTGATATAGGGCTTACTGGTGCAAATGCACTCGGTTTTACCAGAGGTGTAACCATAAACGAATTTTCAGCAGATGACTCTTTCTCTGACCTATCAAACCAGGCAGTACCTACAGAAAGAGCTATAGGCGGATATCTAAACAGAATTCTTGGATATAACATACAATCTAATTCGCAGATTGATCCTGCTCCGGCAGGTAATAGAATTGGTCCTGGATTTGTTGCTCTGAATGGCTTTTCAGCAATGGAGAACAACTTAAATCTTGGCAATAACCAAATAACAAATTTGGCGCTGCCGGGAACTGACGGCAGTGCTGCTACAAATAAGAATTTTGTAGACAACAGAGCGCAGGCATATGACGAATTCAACGATTTAAGAAATATAGAACTTAATAATGTTGCACAAAATGATATATTAGTCGGCACCGGCAAAAAACGAGTTTTTGTCACTCCTGTGACAGGTGGTACTATCTCAATTGGAGATACCATAGGAACAATAGGTGGTGCTAAAACAGGCACTGTAGTTGACATAGAAGTTTATACAGATGATATTGAAGGTGATTTAAATATCATCACTTATACAGCAACGGCAGGTTTATTCCAGATCGGAGAAACTATTTTTGATCAGCCTGGTGAAACTGCTAATGCTACAATTGTAGATGGCCCTGTTGACGAAATAGCAAATGCTAGCGAAGCCGCTAACTCTGTTATAAATGTTACAGTTTCTCGCACAGCCTCTGGTGCAGAATATGACTTACAAATACAAGACGACACTTTGACCAATGCTGATGTTAATTCTAACGCAGCAATATCGCAAAGCAAACTTAACATGCAGAAAGCTGATCTGTTTGATGAGGATGATGGAACAACCGGATGGAACGGTACTGCAGGGAAATTACAGAGTGATCTCGGACTTGCTAAATTTTCAGACGAAAACTTTGACACAGATGAAGGATTTGTGAGAATTAAGGCTAACGGCGTTGTGTTTGCCGAACTTAACCAAATAGACCAGTATCAAGTGTATGGAAGAACAACATCAGGTGTTGGAGATATTTCTGCAATTAATTTTAGTGATGTGGTAAACTTTGGCTCTGGCTTAGAAGATGGAGACTTTGACAATACAGTTGTAGCAGGAGACACTGGCTTTCCTGGAGAAGCATTAGTTAAACTTGCCGAAGGCGAGTATGGAGTTACAGGCATCTCAACTGGTACACAGGGAAATACTATTGCTCGCAGAGATCAAACTGGTGCTTTAGACGCTGCTAGTATCAGAGTAGCAGGATTTGACACTCTAAGTGTTGTATCGAGCACGATCAGATTTGATACTCCGGGCGGAGCAAGAATATTCTCAGCAGCAGGAACAAACAGTGACTCGCTTGTTACAGGTTTTCCAGGCAACATCGATGTAGGTGAAACAACAAGAACAAACCAAAGCACCTTCCAGAGCGGATCTAGTTTTTCTGGAGAAGGATGGTTAGCATCTGATTGGATTTACACTTCATTTATTGAAGCAGGAGGCGAAGGCGATAGTACATCTACTGGTATTGGTTTAGGCGCAGGTAGTGGGTTTGCAAATTCCGGTGACGACTCCATAGTTCTAGTTACTAATGGTTTAGAAAGACTAGTAGTATCGAACACTGGTATTGCAACTGATAATAATTTAACCGTGGAAGGCGAGACATCTTTAAATGGCCGGGCAAATTTAAACGGTGATGTTAATATAGGAAACGCAGGGTCAGACACTGTAACCTTTACTGGAAGGATAGATTCTAACATACTTCCCGACACAAACAGTTCTAGAAATTTAGGTTCGAGTGCAACACGCTGGGATGTAATGTATGCAAATATATTCAACGGTGTTGCTACAGAAGCCAAATATGCTGACTTGGCTGAAAAATATACCGCTGATAGAGATTACGAACCAGGATCAGTTGTTGTGTTCGGAGGAGAACAAGAAGTTACTGTAACTGATAAAAAAGGTGATAGAAGAATAGCAGGCGTAGTATCTACTACCCCGGCATACCTAATGAATAGTGATCTTGTAGACGGCGCAGTACCAATTGCTTTACAGGGCAGAGTTCCTTGTAAGGTATTAGGTAGAGTTGCAAAGGGAGATATGCTTGTAACATCTGCAATGCCTGGATATGCTGTTGTAGATAATAATCCAAGCATAGGCACTGTGATAGGAAAATCACTTGAAGATAAAACAGACGATGGAAAATCTGTAATAGAAATAGTTGTAGGAAGAACATAATGACTGATAATGTCCCACTTATATTTGATGCGCAGAATAATAGAATAAAAGAACTGCCGGTAGGTAACAATCTCGATCTCACAGGAAGCGGGATAGTAAATGCAGATTCAATGGCTGTAAACGGTAGTCTTACAGTAAATTCTATAACTATTAACAGTCAATCACTGTCTACAGTTGCATTTTCTAATAATTATGAAGATCTAGACAATACTCCAACCGGATTTACTGGAGACTATAACGACCTAACAAACAAGCCTACTGTTCCGGGAATACTAAAAAACCTTAATGATGTAAGTGGCGACAATCCGGTTGACGGTGATGCACTTGTTTATGATGCACTGGAAGGATTATATAGACCTCAGTCAATTGTAAACCAAACTGATCTTGATGCACTTACTCTAGGGTCACTTGATAATGTTATAACTGTAGGTAATGTGACGGATAGATTTTTAAAATTCACAGCAGGTGCCTGGCGTCCTTCTAAAGTTCAGTATGCAGAAGTGCAGAATACTCCAACTGCTGTTAGTGCATTTACAAATGATGCAGGGTATCTAACACAACTGGATCTAGAGTCTGGTATAGAAATTACTCCGACAGGTGATTTAACAGGTTCAGTATTTAGTGACGATAGCACACTGCTAGTTGACGGCGTTAATTCCTCAGTTAACCTTAAAGACACAATAGACGATGATGTTGTCCCTAAAGAAGCTAACACTGTTGATCTAGGCAGTCCTTCAAAACCTTTCAGAAGTTTGTATCTCTCCGATAATACACTGGTACTTGGCGATTATGCTTTAGGAATAAACAATGGCAAATTAAAATTAACCAATCCAGGAGTAGATTCTGGCGCCGAAGGTTTCGAAGTTTTAGACATTTTTGCAGAATTTGTGGGTGTACAACAAGGGTTAACTGTTGACAATAATGCTAGGATGGACTTAGGAAGTTTTATCCAATTCGAAGAAATCGAACAATTTGGTACTGACATAGGCAAACTAGGAACATTTGCAGACAGTTTTATTGGATTTACTCAAGCCGGTAGCATGATACTTTACACAGGAGAAGGAGCGCCAGCAACCTCTATAGGAGAACCAGGAACGCCAATAGGGGCAATTGCCATTGACAGCAATTACATTTATTATTGTGTTGCAGAATATGACGGTTTCACAGATATTTGGCGCAGAACACCTTGGGCAGAATCAAGTTGGTAAATATACTAAACGGGGCATAGAATGGCAATAGATAATATAAACATAGGTAACCTTGCAAACGACGGCACAGGTGATGATCTTAGAGAAGCGTTTATCAAAGTCAACAATAACTTTATAGAAGTTGATAATCAAATTACTGCTTTACCTATACAGGGAGAAAATCTAGGCGTTTCGGGCGAGGGCATATTTGCTGGCAAGGACCTAAACACTCTCCAATTTAAAGAAATATTAGCCGGTGAAAATACTACTATTACTTCTAACAGCACTTCTGTAATAATAGATTCTACAGGAGGATTGAACAGTTTTCTTGTTATGGCAGATAGCGGGCATATCACCATAGACGGGTCTGCTCCTTTTGTAATACAAGGAGGAGATGTAATTGAAACTAGATCTCCTGGTAATACTCTCTTTATCGATCTAAAAGACGAAGGTGTTGTTGCACACGATACTAATCCTACACTATCGACTAATCTACAAGCAGCCGGAAACAACATACAAAACGCAGGCTCAGTAAGCGCCAACAGTTTTAATGGCCCGTTAACAGGACTTGTTTATGGTGTAGATATTCGAGATATTAATCAATATTTCGATAACAATTGGGATTTTGGTAATGTCTTTCCAGAATATTCTAATGCTATTGAATATCTAATCGGAACTACTGATATAGATATGGGGGCGTTTATCGGAGAGGATGTGGCTGACTTCAATATCGATCTTGGATTTATTGCATAAAATATGTCAAACTTATGGACTGCACGATCAAGAACTAAACTTGCTGTACTAGAGGAAAACGTTTTTGCCTCTCTTAATCTTCCTGTTGACTCAGATGCAGAAACTGTTATAATCAGCGGAGACCTTCCGGATGGGCTTGTTCTATCAGACAATACTATAGCCGGAGTGCCTAATGAAGTAGTAAGGAATACAGTATATAGGTTTGTTGTTAGAGCAACTCTTTCGTCGTTTATTGAAGATAGAACATTCTCAATTGAAATACAAGGTAAAGACGAACCTGTTTGGCAAACTCCAGAAGATCTGTTGCCTGTAGGCAATAACGGAACTTTCTACATACTTGATAGTTCACCAGTCGACTACCAATTAGAAGCCTTAGATCCAGACGCAGATGCTGGACAAGAATTAAAGTATTTTATAGCCAACGACGATGGCGAACTTCCGCCAGGATTGACACTTACAGAAAGCGGAAGGCTTATTGGCGTTGTTGATCCTATTTTGGCTTTAGAAAAAGAGGCTGCAGAAGGAAATTTTGATCAGGGAAGATTTGATCGTTACCCTTATGATTTTGCAATTAGCACAAGCCAGGGTTTTGATAGTTTTTTCTTTGATGTTAGTCTCTTAGATGAAAACCAAGACAAAAAAGATTATTATATTGAAAATAATCTAGGCTATGACGCTAAACCATATGATCTTTCGACTCCAGTAAAAACTCCTAGAAAACTTAATCGCTACTATCAATTTACAGTTTCTGTTTCAGATGGCGACACTATCGCAAAAAGAACTTTTAGGATTTTTGTAGTCGGAGATGATTTCCTAAGAGCAGATAACGTAATCATGCAGGTAGGTACAGGTATATTCACAGCAGATAATACCTACCTACGTACACCAATATGGCTTACTCCTAGCAATCTTGGTGTAAGAAGAGCAAACAATTTTGTAACACTTTTCCTTGATGTACTAGATCCTAACGATATTGCTGGCATTGTAACTTATGATTTACTTTCCTTAAACGACGACGGATCGCGAAGTGAATTACCACCGGGAATGATTTTCGATAGAAATACAGGAGAAATTTTCGGCAGAGTGCCATATCAGCCTGCTATTACTAGAGAATATAAATTTACTGTAAATGCCCGTAGGATTGAATCTGGAGGAGATACTGTACAGTTACAACAATTTGCAGTAGACGCAGTTGCAAAAAATTCTACAGAAATCAAGATTAACAAACTAGGAAATCTATCTAGCAAGGCAGTAGGTAGAACATTTTCTATATCCGGATTATCCTATACTGTTGAATCAATAGATACAAGAAACGCTGAATTTGATATAATTACCATTGATCAACCCTTGTTTGAAAATCTAAGTCAAGGCGCTGAGATTGATTTAGGTCTTGTAACGGTTGCTTCTCAAGAAATAGCAGAATCTGCTAAAACTTTCACAGTTCGATTGATAGGGGAAATAGACAGCACAATAACGTGGCTGACAGACAGCAACTTAGGCAGCATACCGAGCAACTATATATCTATTTTGAAAGTTCAAGCAGAAACAACCGTGCCCGACAGTTTTCTACTTTACACTTTAGAGGAAGGTTCACTTCCTCCAGGGCTAGAACTGTCTTTCTTTGGAGAAATTACCGGCAAAGTTGATAACGCTAGTGTAACCGAAAATACAGAATATCAATTCACAATAAGAGCGAGAGACCAATTTGGCTTTATTGCAATTACTCGTGACTTCACTATTACCGTTTTAAACCAAGACGACACGCTCTACAGCAACATCTATTACAAACCGCTGTTGACTGTTGAATCTAGAAATAACTTTAGACGTTTTCTCAGCGATCCTGCTATATTCCAGCCCGATTTGGTTTATAGACTAGACGATGATAATTTTGGAATTCGGAGAGAACCGGAAATTTTAGTTTATGCAGGAGTTGAAACTCTTGATGCTGAACAATATGTTGTTGCGGCAAGTAGATTCGCAGCAAGGAAAAAATTAAAAATTAGAGATGTAAAAAAAGCAGTAGCAAAGACTCCGGGGACAAATCAAGAAGTTTATGAAGTTGTATACCTTGATGTGTATGATCCATATGAACACGACGGTGAGGTAGCAAAGGAAAGGGTTATCCGCAACGGTGCAAGCATAACCGTTGATAGTATAAGTGCAACTCCAAACGACGCTCTATACGACACAACGCTGCTGAGCAATTTTGAAATAAAGACTAGACAAAACAGCAACAAAAAAATATTTTTTGCTAATACTCTTCCTGTTGAAACTAGAAACGAAGATAGTGAATGGATTTTAGAAAATAATACAACTGTAGAAACACGAGAAGAATCAATAGAATTCTTGTTCGAACGAGGATCTGCTACAAATATTGTTTTTAGACCTGAGCCAGAAAACACTATTAAAGCAGATACAACGGCTGTGTTAGCCAGCGACACTCAAATTAATAGAAAATTCATAAGCAACACTAGTAACATAAGAGACGAATTGAGAGAAATTGGCAAAACAGAACGAGACTTCTTGCCTTTATGGATGAGAACTGCCCAAGAAGGGTCACTGCAGGAATTAGGCTTTACTCTTGCAGTGCCACTTGCGTATTGCAAGCCCGGCACTGCCGATGCTATCTTAAGCGCAATCCGAGTAAGCGAATTTGATTTTAGACAGTTTGACCTAGAAGTAGACAGGTTTGTAATAGACGCCGTTGAAGGCAACAGCAAAGACTCTTATGTGCTTTTTGCGAATCGAGAATTCACGCTAGGATAAATATGGTACGGAGATACTAAATGGCAAGTGAAATAAACACAAACAACATAGACACAGAATATCCAAGAGCAGGAGAAGACAATCCTACTCAGGGACTTAGAGATAATTTTGTTTCTATTAGAGACAACATCGACACTGCAAAAACCGAAATCGAAGATCTACAGGATAACACTGCACGTACTGACGAGTTAACAAACTTTAACAGTAGTACGATTTTTAATGCTGGACTTAGGGCTGTTAGCCAAGAAACACTTGACCTTGGAAATGTAGATCAAGACACAGAGATCAGTTTTGCAAATGGATCTTATCAGACAATAACGGTCAATGATAATATTGTTTTAACATTTTCTGGCTGGCCCGAAACTGGTAAAAAGGCATCAATATGGTTAGAAATTTCAAGAGGAGATAGCCTCAACCTCAATCCTATAGTTATTATAGATCCTATAGATAGTCAAGAGATTAAATATGACGGTCGATGGACAAGTCCCTTTTTACTTGCGAATAGTGATAGAACTTTTCTAGTTGAAATATCAAGCGCAGATAATGGAAATACTTTATATGTTTCTTATCACGGTGCTTATAATACAGGATTTGACGATTCTTACGATATAAGAAATCTTCTAGTTACAAATGATGTCGCTATCAATGGAAATCTAACGGTGAATGGTTCTCTGCAAGTGCCAGAAGTAGAAATTCCTGTTGATCTTAATGCACTTACTGACGTATCCGCAGCAGAACCTGCAGACAAAGAAGTTATAAGATATAATGCAACTACAGAACAGTGGGAATCTGTTTATGGT
>Ga0209923_1000166_pt1 | contig 15015 bp, 4 predicted proteins | sample SalPon1_A_H2O_MG_FD_185696 | JGI IMG/M metagenome (GOLD analysis project Ga0209923, IMG submission 185696) | Salt pond water microbial communities from South San Francisco under conditions of wetland restoration - Salt Pond MetaG R1_A_H2O_MG... | ecosystem: Environmental > Aquatic > Non-marine... | reverse complement strand
TTAATTATTTTCACAATAATCTGATTTATGTTATTTTTGTTAAAGAAAGTTTTAAGTCGACCCGATTAAGGCCGTTTGCTTTAATAGGGCCGCAACGAAATCCTCGGTTTTTGAACCGGGGTTTTTTATTTTCTGACTATACCGAGCTTATCATTTTTACTCGCTTTTTTTAATAGAATAGGTTCTAATTTATCAAACTCCTTTTCCAAACCATATTTTTTTACACAAACATTTTCTGCAACAAGCCTTTTTTCCATTCGCGGTGGCTTCGGCTGCGCTCAGCTACCGCTTCAATTTTTTGATCGAGCGCACTTAAAAAGTTGGCGATTTTAGTTTGTTCCTTTAATGAAGGTAACTTGATAAACATACTTTCTATATCAATATTACTTAGATTGGGTTGAGCACCTGCAACAAGTAATTTTGATAAGTCCATTTCAAACTTCTTAGACAATACTAATTGAACGAGAAACTCATAAAATAATTCTTCATTTTTGGTTTTAAATAATCCAACTCTTTGATTCAAATAAGATATAGAATCGTATTTATATACTCCAGACTTTCCAGTTGTCGCGCCAGACATCGCTATTAATAAATCTCCTTTTTTTATCTCAAATTTATTTTGTTTTATATTAGCATAATATTTCACATCATCTAATAATACTTTACCATCATTTTTAATATTAGAAATTCTAATAACTGGAATACCATCTTCAATAAAATTCTTGCTTTGAAAAGCGAAGCCTCCCTGTACTTTAACAACTTCCCCCAACTTCTTCTCTTCCCATTCCGGTGGCTGGATGCGTTCTCCGGCTTCATTTTCAATTGGAAACCGAATTTCCCGGTTAAAGATCTTTTGCATCACGCCTTTTTTATATTGCTCTAAAGCCGCTTGCTTTTTTTCTAACAACTCGATCTTTTTGTCAACTTGCGTTAAAAAGTTGGCGATTTTTTGTTGTTCGTTTTTTGAAGGTATATTTAAATTTAAAGTTGATATATTTCTGTTATATAAATGAACAACGGAATTACCTTGAGCTAACTGTGCAATTTGTTTCTTTTTCTTATTATTAAGATAATAAGCCAGGAAAGCACCATTTATTTTGGACCTTATAATATTTAAATCGCCTCCAAGAATTATATCATCATCTTGAATACATGAAGCCGTTGCGATATCTAATTGTGTCTCTCCAGAGGATGGAATAATAACGTCGTTCTTTCTACTTAATACAGAACTTTCCTTAGGCGTATTTGTTTTTGATATAATATATTTCTTAAAAATAATCTCTTTATAAATGGTATAAAGCTCACCATATCTTATGCAGTGATTTATGCCATTATCAACAATATCTTTTTTAGAGATTCCCTTTCCTTTAAAAAAATCTGCATGATCGGCGAGCTTTATCACTTCCCAATCACCCTCAAACTCAGGAAAACGTAATTCAGGAACTTTTTTTGTTGTTGTGGTTTTTGTCATTGTTTTTAATTATTGTTTTTAATTATTGTTGACTTCTGGCTTCTGGCTTCTGGCTTCTGACTTCGGCTCCGCTCAGCCAGCGCAGCCAGCGCAGCCAGCGCAGCCATCAGCTCAGCTATGAGCTGTTGTTGATTGAGCGGAGCCGAAATCAACAACAGCGGAGCCGAAATCACTAACAGAACGGCTTTTTAATGCCTAATTCCTCGCAATACTTCCCTATCTCTTCATCGGTAGCTTTAATTTCAGCTTCAAGGTTTTGGAGTTTGTCACTTACGGCATCGATATCAATAGGTTCTTCTTCTTCAAAAGTATCAACATAACGCGGTATGTTGAGATTATAATCGTTTTCTTCTATTTCTTCGAGATCGGCAACATAGGCATATTTATCCATCGTTTTTCGCTCAGCATAGGTATCTACGATCTTTTGGACGTGTGCATCCGTTAGGTAATTTTGCGTTTTGATCTTTTCATATTCCTGCGAGGCATCGATAAATAAGATATTGTCATCGTTTTCCCTGCATTTTTTAAAGATCAGGATGCAAGTTGGGATCCCAGTGCCATAAAAGACATTCGCCGGTAAACCAATCACGGCATCTAAATAGTTCTTTTCACTGATCAGGAACTTACGGATATGACCTTCTGCTGCGCCGCGAAACAATGCGCCGTGCGGTAAGACGATGGCCATGCTTCCCTGCTCGTCTAAATGATGGATCATGTGCTGTACAAAGGCGTAATCTGCTTTAGACTTAGGCGGCAATTTGCCATAAGCGCTAAATCGCTCATCGTTAAGGAATAACGAATTTGCGCTCCAATTGGCTGAAAACGGCGGATTGGCCACAATGGCATCAAAGCTTTGTCCTTCATGCTGCGGATTTTCCAGCGTATCGTCTTGTTTGATATCAAATTTCAAATAATGAACATCGTGCAAGATCATGTTCATGCGTGCCAGGTTATAGGTCGTTCGGTTTTGCTCCTGACCATAAAATCTAGCGATATCCGCTTCTTTGGCAACGCGCAATAGTAATGACCCGGATCCACAAGTAGGATCATAGACACTTTTGATACGGTCTCTACCAAGTGTAACGATCTTTGCCATTATTTTTGAGACCTGTTGCGGTGTATAAAACTCGCCGGCTTTCTTGCCGGCACCACTGGCAAACTGCCCGATCATGTATTCATAAGCATCGCCCAGGACATCAGATTCAGCTTCTTCTAACTTAAAATCTATTTCGCTTAAATGCGCTATAACCTTGGCGATGACTTCATTTCGTGCTTCAACGGTTTTACCCAATTTGGTAGAATTCAAGTCCAGATCTTCAAACAGATTTCCAAAATCATCTTCAGATGCGGTTCCCATGGTAGATTGCTCGATATTGTTCAATACCGATGCCAGATCTTCAATAATGAACTTTGCTTTGCCGTTTTCAGTTTGTTTGCCCTTTTCAGCGATATAACCAAATAGCTCAGATGGATCGAGGTAATAACCGAGTTCGTGAATACATTCTGTTTTTACCGCTTCTAAGAAAGGCTGATGCTCTTCACGGGTTTCGTCTAATTCATCAAAAACCAGATCATCATCAGCTAATATCTTATTGGCAAAGTTGTATAGATTTTCAGACAGGTATTTAAAGAAAATAAAACCCAAGACGTAATCGCGGTATTCATCGGCTCCCATTTTTCCGCGAAGGATATCGGCAATATTCCAGAGTTGTTTTTCCAGTAGTTTCTTTTGTTCTTCAGACATGGAATTGATTTGATTTTTAATGGATAAAACTAAGGAATCTTGCTGTTTCGGGCAAGGAAGGAAATCAGTTGGGATATGATAAAACCAAAAGTTTGAACGTTATAGTTTAAGAGATACTCATTTGTAAGCTGTTGTGAAAGAAAATAGCGTATTAAAAAAATATCTAAACTTTTTACAGGTAATGTTTGTAAATTATAGTGATACTGTTATTTAAGCGAATTATTTTTTTAGTAGATAACTATCAATTTTTTTAAATGAATCTAGAAAACCATCATCTTTTAATTTACACTCTCGCTACATCAATCGTAAAAACCTACATTAAATAAAAGTGTTTTTACATTGTGATACAACCAAAAAAAGTGTGTTGCATTTTTGTGTTACAATCCTGTACTACCTACAATTTATGTGTTACATTTTTTGTGTTACAATCCTGTATTACCTACAATTTATGTGTTACATTTATTAAATAATAAGCTATAAGTGTCATATCAGTAAGATTAAGGTTTATTTTTCGACTTAACTTACTGTCTAAAATTTTGGGGGAGATTTGATTCCATAGTTCGATATTACAAATTTTTAATAATCAGGACAACCATAACATTTTCTGCCTTGACCAAAATCGTAAAAAACAGATAACTCATAAACTCCTCCCGTACGCCCGATATTAGTTGTGTTAAAATCATAAGAATAAGCAATTCTAAAACCTTTCCAATCAAATCCAAAGAAACCATTAATGGACGTTAGCGTATGGCTTTGAAAACCACTTTTGATAGGGTTTGTCGCACCTAAAGCTCCGAAATAGAAACTATTATATTTTACTTTGCCACCAACATCCATGCGATTGTAGTCACCTTGTATCATAGCATTAAATAATCCATACACTTCCACTTTACTTCTGTAGCCTGTTGGAATTTTGTATGAACCATGCAAAGAAGCAAATATATCCAGTGACTCTTCTCCTTCAAAGGTCATACTAATATTTGGTTGATTCAAATGTAATACAGAAAGCCCTATCCAGGAATCTTCATTGTATAACAAAAAAGAGGTTCCAATATCATAAAATATGCGTGAATCATTAAGGTTCACCTGATCCATACTAGTAGGGTTGATAATCCCTTCATACAAATTTATCTGATCTTCTAGTAATAAATTTTGGAATCCGAAATCTTTTAATCCTAAACCAAACGATAGGCTTGGTCTGAAATACCATTCAGAAGTTAATTGTAATTCATAAGCATAATTAATGTTTACTTGAGTTAAATTATATCGCGTTGTTGTTTCTTTATGATTAAGTATGCTTATACCTAAACCACTATCGATTTCTTCAAACCAGTTGTCTACAAATGCATATTGAGTGTTAATACTAAAATTAAGACCAGGCCACTGAGTCCTATGGATGATTCCGGCTCTTGTTGACTTTTTAGCACCAGTAAAACTCGAATTCAGTGTTTCAGGGATCATGAAATATTGAGTAAATATTGGATCTTGAGCGTAGCCAAGGGTAGAAATTAGTAAAAAAATTATTAATATATTTCTCATAAAAAATTATTTGATCAAGGTAACTGGACCGTTAAGCTTTATCGTTTCACCAGCATATGTTGTTGCTTCTACAACAATGATATAGTTGCCATTTTCTGCGGGTCTTCCATCTATAGTTCCATCCCAACCTGTTAATGTATCATCTTTACCATTTTCAATATATATTAAAGACCCAAAAGTATCGTAAACTGACATTTTAACATCTTTAAAACAAAGCGTAACAGGCCGTATAGTATCGTTCATGCCGTCACCATTTGGAGTGAAAGCATTCGGTAATACAATATCATATCCTTTGGTTATTTCTAATATCTCTGAGTGAGTTTTAGTACATCCAAATGCATACTCTACAGTTAATTCAACTTGATAAGTGCCAGCTCTATTATAGGTATGAGATGGATTGGGGTCGCCATTAACAACAGCAGACCCATCGCCAAAGTCCCATGACAGATTGACTATATCTCCTGTTGATTCACTAATAAAACTCACAGGTTCTTCAAAACTTAATACATCACATAAATTACTATTAGGGGAAGAGTAGTTAAACGATGCGTTTCCAATCTCTGGAAGATCTACTGTCACATCTACTTCAATTGGAGGGCAGTTATTAGATAAACTTTCTTGGTCATGTATAAAGGCTGTATAAACGCCTGATTCTGTCGTTTGCATACATTGTTGATTAATTGGGTCGCATTGACCACCACCAGACCAGCTTATTTCATAAGGTGGTGTACCACCGGAAACAAATACATAATTTGTTTGACTAATTGTATTTGAACTGCAATCTGAATTAATATCATTAGTAATAAAAGCATCTAAAGGTTCCGGTCTTGTCAAAGTAACTTCAGTAGGCTCTTCATCACTCAGGCAGCCATTATCATCAGTAACATCAACTAAGTAAGTGCCAGATGCCAGACCTTCGAGACACCATATTCCATCAACTGTCTCTGTCCAACCATTACCAATTGGAAAAGGGTCAGTTCCACCTGTTATACTTATACATATAGAACCATTTGAATAACTTCTATCAGGTGAACATGTTGGGTTATTGACAGATTCAATATTGTAAACTAACTCATTTGGTTCAGGTATGGGAATACTGTTTGAGTAGGTACAATCATTTGCATCCGTTACTGTAAATACGTAATCACCACCGCCAACATTAAATTCACCGGTTCCTGAATATGGTGGTGTTCCACCACTGGCTGTTATTTCAACAGTTGCCGTTTCACCAAAACATTCTACAGGCTCAATTATGCTAGCATCTGCAGTGAGTTCTGTAGGTTCTGGAATTGTGATAAGTTCAATAGAAGAGCAACCGTTAGCATCAGTAATAACGATTTCATGTTCTTCTCCGGCATTCAATGTATAATTGCCAGTTCCTATATATGGGGAAACACCACCTGATGCAGAAACATTATAAGTTGCCGTATCCCCAAAACATGCTGCTGGATCTGATGTAAGTTCATGAGAAGTGGTTATCTGAGATGGAGCTTCTAATGTATAATTCAGAGTTATATCAGCTGGGCAGTTATCATCATTTATGGTTAAGGTATAATCATCAGCCGAAAGATTCTCAAACTCTAATAGACTAGGAGTGCTTGGGTCGCTATCTAAAACATTTCCTGGCGACAATGAATAAGTAAAGCTTCCTGAACCTCCTGAAACATCTACTTCTATAAAACCATCATTTGAATTAAAGCAGCTCACACCATATCCGTTATAATCTGATATAGTATCATTAATAGTTATAGGACTTCCTGTTTCTTCGATATTGTACACAGGAGAAATAAACTCACATCCGTTTGAATCAAATACCTTTAAAACATAATTGCCTTCACAGGCGTTAGATATTGTATCTGAACCAGTATCTACTAAAATATCAAAATTACCCGAGCCATCAACACTCTCTGTGTACCATTCTAATTCAGTATAAGGTTCTGTACCACCAGTTAGATCTACATCAATATATCCATCGCAATCTGGAGGTACATTGTTGCAGGATAAGTCGACTAAGGATACTAATTCAAATGAAACTGGAGTTGGTGGTTCTATTGTATAATCATAGGTGTTTGTACAACCAAAGGAATCAGTAATTTCAAGCGTGTATTCACCAGGGCATAGATTAAACTGATCTTTATTTGAGGGATTACTTATATTACCATTTGTTGATGTCCAGTTATAAGTGAATGGTTCTAATCCTTCAGGACTTATTTCTATACTTCCTCCACATAGTGGATCTGAATAACTACAGGATATATTTGAAATTTCAGCATTAACATTAGGAATTGGACCAACCGTAATTGTTATAGTAAATTCATCTCCAACACATTGAGGTGTTGATGGATTAGATGTTGTGAAATATTTGGGAGTTACAGTATAAATGACTGTTTGAATATCATCTGTTGGGTTGTTAAGCACACCAGAATCAAAAAAGTCTTCGTCATTACCAACAGATCCTCCGGTTACTCCACCGGTTACACTTGGAGAGTTCCAGGAATACTTGGTAATTTCTGGGACAATAGTTTGATCGTCAGGCTCAATTCCATTTTGTGGGCTCAACACATAAGAACCTGAATCACATATATCTACAATTATATCTGACACAAACGGTTTAGGTTCAACTGTAATTACAGCATCAAAGTCAGGGCCAATACAGCCATTAGCTTCTGGTGTTACAGTATAGGTTATTTGTTGAATCTGATTTGTTGTATTGATCAAGGTTTGTGAAATATCCTCTACTGGTGTGGTTTGATCTGACCAGCCATTTAAATCAGAGTTTGGTGCAGAAACCACCCAAGTGTATTCTGTATCTTCTGGAACTATAGTAGTAGAAGTAGGTACACCATCTTGTGGAAGGATAACAAATGTATCACCACTACACTGCGTATTTTGTAAGTCTGCTGAAGACGGAATGAAAGGACGAGGTTTAACTTCAACTATTATTTCAAAAGGATCACCCTCACATCCATCTGAATCTGGAACTACTGCATAAGTTAATGCTTGAGTCTCAGAACTGGTATTAACAAGAGTTTGGCTGATCTCATTCTGTTCGATCGCCTGATCGCTTTCACCCGTTATATTTGGGTTATCTTCAACCGTCCAGGTATAAGTAGTTCCGTCTGGTACTATTGTATTTCCGCTTGGAATTCCATTTTGAGGAGAAACTAAAAATGTTCCTTCACTACAAATTGGGCTAGCCGTTAAATTTTCAATAATTGGTTTTGGACTTATATTTACTTCGACTTCAAAAGCTTCTCCTATACAAGCTCCTGATTCAGGTATTACTTCATAGGTTATTGTTTTAGTCTCATTTGAAAGGTTAGTTATGTTTTGGCTTATTTGAGAAACTCCTGTGTTCTGATTGCTATAACCTGTCAAATCATCTAGATCAGATTGTCCGGAGAGTATATTCCAAGTGTAAAGTGTATTGGCGGATACAATTTCTTGAGGTATATTATTAGATGGATTAACCATAAAAGATTCTCCGCTGCATATACCAACTACCTTGTTATTGATAACGGGTTTAGGTTCAACTGTTATAGTGAGATCAAATGGACTACCCTCACATCCATCTGACGACAACGGGGTTATTGTATAAACAACAACCTGAGAAGTATTAGTGGTATTAATTAAACTTTGACTGATCTCGTCTTGCGCAATTGTTTGATCACTCTCACCTGTAATGTTTGGGTTGTTTTCTACTGACCATGTATAAGTTGTGTTATTAGGAACAATATCATTTCCATTCAAACCGCCACCATTAATAGGAGTATAAGTAAAGGTCTCATCAGAACAGATAGATTGATCAGCATCTGAAATCTCTGGATTTGGAAGAATAGTAATCATAAAGGTCTGAGATGTACCAGGACAATCCCCAAAATAAGGGGTAACCGTATATTCTATATCCTCTGCATTATTAGAAGCGTTTATTATAATTTCTCCTGAAATTGGGTTGGATAGGTTTGCTAATCCTGAGCTTGCCGTATAACCACTTAAATTTGAACCCGCATTGATAACTTCCCATTCATACTGAATTTGGCTTGTTGGTTGGGTTGATGAATTAACAAAAATATCATCAAACGAAGACTGACTACAAATAGTTTGATCTTGTATTGGTTCTAAACTTGCAACAGGATTAACTGATACAGTAATAGTAAAAGGATCTCCCTGACAACCTGATGCTATTGAAGTAGGTGTAACTTCATACTCTACTGTAGCTATTATGTCCGTTGTATTGACAAGTGTACCCATAACTTCATCTGTCCCTGTATCACCAATTGTTGCTCCGCTTACTGTTCCGGTTATATTAGTAATTTCCCAAGTAAAATCACTTACTAGCCCATTACCTCCATTATTAATGTTTTCTTGTGGATCAAAGTTAAAAGAAGAACCAGAGCACACCTCAGGTGTTGACGATATTCCTTCTGGTTCTGAATTAACAGTGATCGTTACGGTAAATGCATCACCTTCACATCCATTATCGTCTACGGGAACGAAAGTATAAACAACATCCAATGCTGCTGATGTCAGGTTCTCCCAGGAATCGTCTCCTATGGCATCAGCTGACAGGCCATCTTCAATCTCTTGATTACTTCCTCCTGCAGTTAAGCCACTCTCCGCCGAGATATCAATCAAACTATAAGTAGCCACACTGGGAGTATCCGTATCATCTCCAAGGGTTAAACCTACCGGTTCGTTACTGCAAATTGTTGCTATTTGGTCATTGACAACTGGTTCCGGGTTTATAGTTGCTGTGACTTCAAAAGCAGCTCCTTCCACTCCTTCCGAGCTTACAGGTATGACAGTATAGTTTACATTAACCGGTGCATTTGTAATGTTAGTAAATGAGTCATCAGCAAGGTCAGCAGCGTTTAAGCCGTTTTCTTCTTGTGGACCTCCGCCAGAGATCGGTAAATCGTTCAGTTCAAGGTCTGTTACATTGTAGCTTGTCACCGGTATCGTATTACCTGACCCAAAGTCAACCCCTAAGGCGGTGTCGCTACATACACTTACTGTTTGATCGTCCACGACGGGCTCTGGATTAACTGTTACTGTAATGGTAAAAGGATCTCCTTCACAACCTGATGTTGAAGTTGGTGTAACTTCATAGACTGCTGTAGCTATTGCATCTGAGGTATTGACAAGCGTACCTGTAACTTCATCTGTCCCTGTATCACCAATGTTTGCACCGCTTACTGTTCCGGTTGTATTAGTAATTTCCCAAGTAAAATCACTTACTAGCCCATTACCTCCATTATTTATGTTTTCTTGTGGATCAAAACTAAAACCTACATTAGAAGAAACTGTTTCGTTAGAATCATTTCCTGCCGGTTCTGGATTAACAGTGATCGTTACGGTAAATTCATCACCTTCACAACCGTTATCGCCTACGGGAACGAAAGTATAAACAACATCCAATGCTGCTGATGTCAGGTTCTCCCAGGAATCGTCTCCTATGGCATCAGCTGACAGGCCATCTTCAATCTCTTGATTACTTCCTCCTGCAGTTAAGCCACTCTCCGCCGAGATATCAATCAAACTATAAGTAGCCACACTGGGAGTATCCGTATCATCTCCAAGGGTTAAACCTACCGGTTCGTTACTGCAAATTGTTGCTATTTGGTCATTGACAACTGGTTCCGGGTTTATAGTTGCTGTGACTTCAAAAGCAGCTCCTTCCACTCCTTCCGAGCTTACAGGTATGACAGTATAGTTTACATTAACCGGTGCATTTGTAATGTTAGTAAATGAGTCATCAGCAAGGTCAGCAGCGTTTAAGCCGTTTTCTTCTTGTGGACCTCCGCCAGAGATCGGTAAATCGTTCAGTTCAAGGTCTGTTACATTGTAGCTTGTCACCGGTATCGTATTACCTGACCCAAAGTCAACCCCTAAGGCGGTGTCGCTACATACACTTACTGTTTGATCGTCCACGACGGGCTCTGGATTAACTGTTACTGTAATGGTAAAAGGATCTCCTTCACAACCTGATGTTGAAGTTGGTGTAACTTCATAGACTGCTGTAGCTATTGCATCTGAGGTATTGACAAGCGTACCTGTAACTTCATCTGTCCCTGTATCACCAATGTTTGCACCGCTTACTGTTCCGGTTGTATTAGTAATTTCCCAAGTAAAATCACTTACTAGCCCATTACCTCCATTATTTATGTTTTCTTGTGGGTCAAAATTAAAACCTACATTAGACGAAACTGTTTCGTTAGAATCAATTCCTACCGGTTCTGGATTAACAGTGATCGTTACGGTAAATTCATCACCTTCACATCCGTTATCGCCTACGGGAACGAAAGTGTAGACGACATCCAGATCGTTTCCGCTAACATTCTCCCAGATATCATTGACGATAGCGTCAGCAGATAAACCATTTTGTACCGTTACATTACTACTGCCTCCGGTAAGACCAACAGAAGATATGTTCGTTAAGTTGTAAGTACCTACACTTGGACCATCTGTATCATTGCTGAGGGTTAAACCTACCGGTTCGTTACTGCAAATTGTTGCTGTTTGGTCATTGACAACTGGTTCCGGGTTTATAGTTGCTGTAACTGTAAAAGAATCTCCCTCGCAACCATCATCTGATACAGGTACAACAGTATAGAGTACATCAACCGGTGCATTTGTAGTATTTGTAAAAGAATCATCTGAAAGATCAGCTGCATCTAACCCGTCTTCTACTTGAGCATTACCACCGGATACGCTCAAATCGTTCAGTTGAAGGTCTATTACATTATAGGTTCCCGCAGCTATGCTTGTGCTTGATTGAAAATTGACATCTAATGTAGAATCACTACATGCACTTACTGTTTGATCAGATACTACGGGCTCTGGATTAACTGTTACGATGATAGTAAATGGGGCTCCCTCACAACCTTCACTGGATACAGGTGTCACGTCATAAATTATATCTTCAAAGGCATTTGAAGTATTGGTAAGTTGTTGACTTATTTCTGTTTGAGGTGAAGATACAGAACTTTCTCCACCTACATTAGGGTTAGATCCTATTGTCCAGATGTACGTTGTGCCTATTGGTAAAATATCTCCATCTACTCCGTTGGCTGGCGAGATATTAAATATCTCGCCTGAACAAATTTCAGCTGTTTTATTATTTACTTGTGGTGATGGATTAACCGTAAAAGTAAAATCAACAGGATCACCTTCACAGCCATCTGATGTAGGGGTTACGGTGTAAGTTAAGTCAGCAGGACTGTTTGAGGAATTTGTAAGCGTCATTTCGGGTAAGTTTGGACCTGAGTCTAATGTGTCGTCATAACCCTGAATTGCATTGTCTGCGGTGATCGCTATGGCATAAGTTGTATTAGCGATATTTGAATTAAATATTACTTCTTCAGTAGTTTCTCCTGAACATAAAGTTTGTGTGAGATTAGTATTAGTTATCTCCGGAGTTTGTTTATAATCAAAAACTAACTGAGAAGAGTTAGATCCTAAACATTGTCCATCTACCTGAACAGATATATTATAACTATCGAAATCATCAAATTGAATTACAGGATATGGATCTGTGCTGCTGGTACCATTTATAAAAGTATAACTATTACCGGATACTGTCCAGTTGTAAGAAGAGGGGGCAAAAGGTGGGTCACTGTAAACAGGTTTAATTTCCGGATCGTTAAAGTCTAATGTATATCCATCTGTATTTAATTCATCTATTGTTTCACAAACTGAAAATGTTGATGGATTAAATTCAACCGTAGGATCTCCAAGTATTGTTATGTCTTTTGACCTAGAGTCTTGTCCACAAAGGTTTGATATTGTTTGAGTTATTGTGTAAACTCCAGGCTCATTAAAAATAATTCCAGGACTTTGTGAACTACTGTCATTTGGGCTTACATAAGTGTATCCGGTGTCTGGTGAAATATCCCAGGTATAGGTTGGCTGTTGACAGTCTAAACTTGATATGTTTGAAGTGTCAGTAAATTGTAATGACTGCCCAGAACATATTTCCGTTACTTCCTGATTATTTTGATCAGTAATACTAAAATCAGCTTGCGGCTGAGCCTGAACATTAACTGTATAAAATGAATTTTCTGAAGGAAAGAAGGAATTAGTTTGACAAAGATCATTGTTTAAAGTTTTTAGCCTTATCCCCCAGCAGCCAGCTGTTAAAGCTGAAGCTGGTATCTCCAGATCAGGCTTACCAGTATTAACGTTTGTAACCCAGCTTTGAGGTCCAATTAGAACATCCCCGTCACTGTCTACTAACACAATTTGATTTGTACCATCCGGTTTCTTTATCTCCCATTCAAATTCTGCAGAATCAAGACAGCCTTGAGTTCCACTACCAATACCATATTGCCCCAAACTTGTTGTGTTTGTGACTATTAACGACTCGTTCTGACAGATATCATCAGTTGTAAAGGATGCTTCCGGTGGTAAACTGGTGTTAACCTCTTTTGAAACTCCTCCACCGTTTTCCTGATACGTACAAGTTGAATTTGAATTAGTATTAAATTTATTGAAAAGCCTTAACTTAAAATCAAAATTAGATTCGTCATTTCCTAAAGCCCCACAAGATACATCGTTATATTGATATGATATTTGGTTATCCTCTTCACTTAGCATCAGTTGTGCATGAGTGTAATACTTAACAGGGCTTCCATCGCCAAAGTCTACAGTATAATAAGAACCATAGAAATTTTCTCCTATCCCATTAGTTGAAGTATCAACATTAATTAAAAATTCGCTGCCTACGCATATCTGATTACTAGTACTGTTTGAGATAGTAGTTGCATTCCTATGTAATACTAATATAACCGAATAAACTGAAGCTATGTCATTATTATCTACAGCCTGAAGTTCATAATTGTAGGTGCCTAAAGGTAGATCATCATTAATCAAATGTGGATTATTATTAGTAATCGTGCCTAAATCAGTTATGGTATTATCAAAGACATTAATACGTTTAATAGAATAGGTTAAGCCTGAATCAAGATTTGATATATCAATAATTTGAGCAGTGGTGCTATTTAATATATCACTTGTTGTATTTCCTGATGAGGCAGTAACAGAACCAAACATCGTCTCATTAGCAAACTGACCTTGGTCGGTACAGTTAAAAAGGGAATTATTTGGATCTATATTTGAGTATCCGGTTACGGGTGGTTGATTGTAATTATCGCCTGAATTAATGGTAAAGCTTGCTGTTTCAGGTGATAATACTTCTCCATAACTCGGCTGTCCACTTGTAAAACCTGTTAATCCCTTAGAAGCGCGAATTCTTAATTTATAACCTCCGTCAGCATTGTCAGGAAGTTCTGCATTGATTGCGGTTGTGAAAAACGCATCTACTTCTTCTAAAATTGTAGGATTTGAAAAGGAGCCACTGGCATCTGATAATTCTAAGAAAAACTTATTATCGTCATTGCTATCTTTAAATTTATAAACTCCTTTAGGATTAAAATGGATGGTTATACCGGAACCGCCTCCGTAATTAACAGAAGTATTAAAATCAACAATTTCTATTTCCGCTATTTGTGGTGAGTTTTGAGCATACCCATAGTATGAAACTAAAGTAAATAGGAGTATTTGGATTATAGTTTTTTTCATATTTTAAATTTGATCATACTTACTATTTAACATTTATTGAAATCTACACGTTTGAATTATTATGTCAAGTTTCACAAGGTTATTGAAAAAGCTGATTAATTTTAGAATGTAAACCTATGAATTTATTTTTAAATTCCTATGGTCTTGTTTTAAATATCCTCGCTCATCGAAGTCTGTGACTTCGAAGCAGTACATTTGCAAAAGAAGACTAAAACACAATAGTAGTTTGGAGCTACTTCACAAATCTGATAGCTCGGTCATTCATTACGAATTCATAAAGTTATGAGTTATCTTTTTAGAGCTGGTTTAATTTATATTCAAGGCGAAGCGAAATTTTTTCAAAAGGATCATGTAGATTTTTACACTGAGCGATGGCCGAAGTGTGACACTTTATCCTGCCATTCCGCTTTTTCAGCGGATGGCAGGATTTTATTTCCGCGACTTGTGCTGAGCATTGTCGAAGTAAGCGGTCGTTTTTTTTTCAGAATAGCGATATGAAAATAACAGAAAAAGTAACCCAAAGTGCAAACAGCACTCTATTTACACTCTACAAAGAAGGCTTCCATCAGTTATGGAGCAAATACAGAAAGTCTTGTTGGCTATTTGTATAGCAGACAGTATATTCCTTTTGAAAGAATGAGAGAGTTCTTTAATGATGCGTTTTCTTTGCCCATAAGTGAAG
>Ga0209923_1000165_pt1 | contig 15079 bp, 17 predicted proteins | sample SalPon1_A_H2O_MG_FD_185696 | JGI IMG/M metagenome (GOLD analysis project Ga0209923, IMG submission 185696) | Salt pond water microbial communities from South San Francisco under conditions of wetland restoration - Salt Pond MetaG R1_A_H2O_MG... | ecosystem: Environmental > Aquatic > Non-marine... | reverse complement strand
AATTAAATCTTTCATAATTCTAAATTTTATAACTTCCATTCATAAATACGCATTTTGTGTTTTGGGCAGTTTATGATGTAAGTTGTTTGTTTTAAATCTACCCCTTACAAAATGGCTTTATTTATCTCAACCCAATTTCAATTCTTAAAGGCCTTTTCGCTAGCTTGGCATTAAAATGAAAAGTTTCAATAAATCAAAGTCATTTTGTAACTCATTGTAAAATTGCTTTGACATTTATCTGTTTTTTGAGTCTAACAATTCACACTCCAAAAATAGAATGCTATTTCCGTCCTATTTTACAGAAAAAATGTAGAAAATGTTAAAGTTCTCGATACAATTCAATGCCAAGCTTTTTAGGCTTGACATTGAATCACTCGAACTGACACTGCGCTTTATACTTTCTATTTGTATCTCTTTGCATACAAATAGAAAACTCAAATTGATCCCGAATAAATTTTCCCGCGGTCAAATTTCGGGGACAGGCAAGGTTCTCGATACACTTCAACAATATGCCTTTTTTTAAGGCATACTGTTGAAGCACTCGAACTGACCAACCTTTAGATCAAACGCTGATTCCGTGCTTCTAAGACCAGATAATTATCCGGTTTGTTTTCTGTATGAAAAAATGTTTTAAGCCTGGATTTTCGCTTATCAATAGCAGACATGGAAAGATCGATCATCTCCGGCAGATCTTTACTCGGATAACCTTCGGCGAGTTTTTTGATGATCTCTCGATTATGAGAATCCAATAAAATAGCAGAAGCGGCCACCTTTTTTTGTGCGTTTAAAAAAGTAGGACTGTAGGTAGGTTGGCCATTTAAAATATCCTGAAAATGAGTTTCTAATTGCATACCGTCAAAATCTGTTTTGACCAGAATGCCGCCCGGTTGAAATTCCTGATACAGGTCATATAATATCAGCGCTTCATAATGCGAAGTGATAAAGCATAGTTCTGTATGCGGCATTTGTTTTTGAATAACACGTGCCAAATCAGCACCACTGTAAAGATCATGTTCATTACAAGCCGGCATATTTAGATCTAATACGGCCAGGTCAACGTCTTGCGCTTCTTCATCTTTCTTAGCAAATTCATAAGCATCTTTGAGCGAAGAATACTTATAAAAAGTAAACTCCACAGTATCATTCGCTAATTCAAATATAGACGCGTAAGCATCTACTTGCGTTGGATGATCGTCTTTGATGAGAATATTCATTTTCATACCTGTTCAAAGATATAGTTTTATGTTCACAATATCTGGTAGATGATATGCTGAAAAACATAACTTTACATGATAACTACATATAAGAAGCTGATTATAAAATGAATGCAGATAGTACTTACACCATAAATTCTGATGCAGTTGTTTCTAAATATAGATCAACACCAAAAGGAGAGAAACTTTTTGTCATAAACAAAGACAGCATCATCCATATAGTTGATAAGGATACGATTAAATCCTGGCCGCTCAATGGTTATGTAGAAGTAGGCATATTCACAGAATCTACGGAAGATGATAAAGTTCAGCAAAAACCATCGTATTTAAAGAAGGTCAAATTAGACAGCATTTTTCATTCATTTGATATTCAAGTAGATCAAAAACCGGTGGAAGTAGGCATCGATCCGTTTAATAAATTGATCGACACTAATTCTAATGACAATAGAAAGGCATTGTAAAGTTGTGTGTTCTGAAACATATTACTAATGAATTATCTTAAAAGGATAAGTTTTGATATTTAAGAAGTTATGCAGAATTTTTCACATTTTTAAGAATACTTCCTATTCAAATCTTAAATTAAATTATTTGTAACCTAATTTTAAGCCAAATGAGTAGATATTTTTTTGCTCTAACCATCCATATTCTTTATTAATTCTTATAAGAAATCTTCTTTTATCTTTAGTTCCTTTTAATTTAAGCATTGGTTCAGAAAGTCTTTTCACTTGATAGTCTGATGAAATTTTGATGATTTTAATGCATAAAATGAAGTCATTAGATAGATTTACTATTGTTTTTTTTAAGATGTTGAGCTCAGTTTCTTTCTTGTGCTTGAAATATTTCAAAGGATAAATAATATCAGATTCATTCTTTTTTTTGTATCCATCTTCAAATTTTTCGTAAAAATCAATTTTCAATGAACCATTTTTATTCAGGACTTTTTTTGGGTATAATATTAAATTATTAATTAATATTTCATTTTTATTTTTGGGAATTTCAAAATACATACCATACTCAACCCCAGCTTTTAAAATATGTTTTCTACTATTTTTCTTTTTATCATAAATGTAATTAATATTTGAATCTAGTGATATTTCTTTTAATTCATTTATATCATGCTCATAAAACACGATAGTATCATTACTTGGTATATTAAAATATAGATCTTTGTATTGTAAGCCGCCATAAACCTTAATTGTTTTATTATTTATTTCAATATTAAAGCACCCTGCTTTATCCTTTACTGTATTTTGGCTTATTTCAAATGAACATACAGTAGTGTTTTTGTGTTTTACTGATATTTTCTGACTAACACCAGTTTTAGTAAAAAAAAATACAAGGCAGCCAAGTATGACTGCCTTAAAGAGAAGTTTATTTAAAACTAACATGGAGTTAAACTTGGGCTTGGAGAACAACTTTGATAGGATGTGCTGGAAGATATTGGAATTCCAAACAAATAAAAAGTTTTGGTAACTGATTGAATACCTGTTGCACTACTGCCACAGCCTCCGGTATAATTACATTGACCTTCTGATGTTCCTGTACCTATAAAAGGGCTTGCTTGAGCCTTGTAAGGAGAAATTACAAATACTAATAAAAAAGCAATGGATAAAAACCCGTTAAAAATCTTAGATTTCATAATATATTATTTTAAAATTTAAATTACTAACTCTACAATTTAAAGTCCGGTAAGTCAGCACACAGATTTTCTGCTTAAAGTCTGCATTTAACTTTTATCCTATTCCGAACAAAATCAAAATTACATTTATATGATTTACCTAAGCGGTATGAGCTTGAATTTGTTTTGATCTTTTCAAATAATAAGTAAATACAAAGCAAAAATAGAATGCCTTTTCCGTCCTATTTTACAGAAAAACTGTAGAAATTGTTAAAACGTTTATTTTAGTAAGTTAAAAAATTTAACAATAAGAGAAAGTGGTTTCAATATCTCAACATATCGTAAGCCAAACATTCGTTCATTTATAGTAGACTTTTATCATAAAAAAACTAAACCGCTCTCAACGCTGTTCTATTTTCTAACTGTTCGACAAGCCGCTGCAAATCTTCTGATTTGACAACATCTTTTTCGATCTGAATGATCTTGTCCGGACCTTTGACATGAATATCACCAAAAACGTTTTTGATGTACTCGATCTCGTCAAGTTGGATTTTATATTGCTTAAAGAAAGGTCGTTTGGTTAAGCAATTGTCTGTTAGTTTGATATAAGGATAATATTCATTATAATAGATTTCTAAAAACATAATAATAGGATAGATAATTGTAAACAAAGAATATTCATTTGATTCCTGAAAAAGCAAAATATAGATACCGCCAATAAGAAATAGAACAGATAATACAATAGCTATCTGACGAAATTTCTTTAGCTTAGGTTGTCTATAAACTTCAATCATATCAACTGAAGATGAGTTTTTTGTGTTAGTGCTTTTACTATTTGTTCTTTATCATCTTGGCTGATTTCATCTTTCTCAACCTGAATGATCTTATCCGAACCTTTGATATGAATATCGCCAAAAACGTTTTTAATATATTCTACGTCATCCAAGTTAATTTGATGCTTTCTAAGTAAGTAACGTTTTTGTATAAAATTGTTTTCCAATGTAATATAGGGTATGAGATACTTTTCTATTTCTATGAATAACAGCGTCAACGGAACGATAAACACAAAATAGTTCTCATTGTTAAAAACAAAATGTATCAGTAAAGCTAATCCAGTTAAGACAACAGCCATAATGCCAATGAAGTAAAACCTTTTGATTTTTGAAGCTCTATATATTTTCATCTTAAGCCATTTTCAAACTTGTTCTCTTCTCTAGCTCAGCTAAAAACTTTTGTTGATCATCTCCGCTGATCAAATTATGATCAATGGCGATGATCTTGTCTTTTCCCTTTATATGGATATCGCCAAATACTTTCTTAATGTATTCGATCTCATCGATATTGATCCTGTGTTTTATGAACAGATCATATTTGATGAGTTGGCCGTTCTTAATTTCCAAACTCGGATAAAAATACATGCACAAAAACATGATCAATGAAACAATAGGAAGCAATAAGTCAAAGTAATTATTGAAATTGAAGAGGTCATCAGCCGTAAACAATCGCATCAACTGAACGCCTAAAAATAAACTCCAGATCGCGATAAAAACAACCGCTGTATTTCTCCTTTTATGTTTTTGATAGACCTTCATTTGCTTGATAATTTTATCAAAAATAGGAAAAACTTCCTTAAAAAACCAAATCCCATTGCTGAACAGCACTCAAAAATATTGCTACTTTTGCAGATAACGAAAACGTTTGCGAATATGTCTTTAACAAATCAAACGCTGGGCGAATTCATCATTGACAACCAGCGTGCTTTTAAGTATTCATCTGGCGAACTTTCCCGCTTGATCAACTCCATTAGATTGGCCGGAAAAGTCGTCAATCACGAAGTCAACAAAGCCGGATTAGTCGACATCCTTGGCGAAGCCGGTAATCAAAATGTACAGGGCGAAGATCAAAAAAAGCTGGATGTCTATGCCAATGAAAAGTTCATTCAATCCCTGACCAATCGCGAGATCGTTTGTGGGATAGCCTCAGAAGAAAACGATGATTTTATCGCCATAGAAGGATCGAATAAAAAAAATGATAACAAATATGTGGTGTTGATGGATCCGCTGGACGGCAGCTCTAATATTGATGTCAATGTATCCGTAGGGACCATTTTCTCTATTTATCGCCGCGTGACGCCTTTAGGACAACCCGTTACAGAAGAAGATTTCCTTCAACCTGGTAATCAGCAGGTCGCCGCCGGATATATCGTTTATGGAACATCTACCATGCTCGTTTACACAACTGGTCATGGCGTTAACGGTTTTACGCTCAATCCGGCGATCGGCACGTATTATATGTCAAATGCAAATATGCAGGTACCGGAAGATGGAAATATTTACTCCATCAACGAAGGCAACTACAACTATTTTCCGCAAGGCGTGAAGGATTATATCAAATACTGCCAACTCAACGAAGGCGAGCGACCTTACACATCAAGATATATCGGTTCGCTGGTTTCTGATATCCATCGGAATATGATCAAAGGCGGCATTTACATTTATCCGAGAAGTGCGAAACGGAAAGAAGGAAAATTGAGATTGCTCTATGAATGTAATCCGATGGCCTTCATCGTAGAACAAGCCGGCGGAAAAGCATCAAATGGATATAAACGCATTTTAGATATCCAGCCGAAAAAGTTACATCAGCGAGTCCCTTTTTATTGCGGTAGTAAGAATATGGTAGAAAAATGTGAATCTTTCCTCGCAAAAGCAAAGTAGCTATTTACATTCTCGCTCTGCGAAGTTTATAACTTCGCAGCCATATTTGATCTTGAAAAACCTTGCTCTGCAAAGTTTAAAACTTCGCAGCCATCTTTCGTTTCCTTGCTCTGCGAAAAAAAACTTCGCAGTAATCTTTTTACTTTCTGTAATATGGTATAAAATCATAAAATGGTTTTTTAGCAGCGCAACAGGTACGAAGTTGCAAACTTCGTACAGCATTGAACCTCGCTCTGCGAAGTTTACAACTTCGCAGCCATCTTTCGTTTCCTTGCTCTGCGTAAAAAAACTTCGCAGTAATCTTTTTACTTTCTGTAATATGGTATAAAGTCATAAAATGGTTTTTTAGCAACGCAACAGGTACGAAGTTTTAATTTTCGTGCAGCACTTATCTCGCTCTGCGAAGTTTATAACTTCGCAGCCATCTTTCGTTTCCTTGCTCTGCGAAAAAAAACTTCGCAGTAATCTTTTTACTTTCTGTAATATGGTATAAAGTCATAAAATGGTTTTTTAGCAACGCCACAGGTACGAAGTTTTAATTTTCGTGCAGCACTTATCTCGCTCTGCAAAGTTTATAACTTCGCAGCTATCTTTCGTTTCCTTGCTCTGCGAAGTTTATAACTTAGCAGCCATATTTGATCTTGAAAAACAAGGTATGAAATAACAAAGCGTTTTAAACTTCGAATATATTTTCTCAATAAAAGATTTCACTCTGTGAATTTCTCTGTGTAATTTGAGAGTCTGTGGTAAAACTCATCTATGATCCTAGAGAAATTTTGAACTTGTATTCTAAGTGTTCTTACATCATGCATATCTTCCCAATAAGATCATCAAACTTTCCACCACTTCAAAAGATCAAAGATCTATACTATTATCACCTCAATTGATACTTTTTTTAAGCCTAAAAAGAAACCTATATTTGCCGTCTGAATACAAACGGATAAGTTAGTTTATGAAAGAACTTCTACATAAATACGAGCAAAAAGAACCAGAGATCGTTTTCCATTGGAACGACCCAGAAACAGAAGCCAAAGGCTGGACGGTCATCAATTCCCTTCGCGGAGGTGCGGCTGGTGGCGGAACAAGAATGCGAAAAGGTCTGGATAAAAACGAAGTGATATCGCTGGCTAAGACCATGGAGATCAAGTTCACCATTTCAGGACCGGCTATAGGTGGCGCTAAATCAGGCATAGATTTTGATCCAAGCGATCCTCGGAAAAAAGGTGTTTTAGAACGTTGGTATAAAGCGGTATCGCCTTTATTAAAAAGCTATTATGGAACCGGTGGCGACCTCAATGTAGATGAGATCAATGAAGTTATCCCGATCACGGAAAATTGTGGCGTTTGGCATCCGCAGGAAGGTGTTTTTAACGGGTTCTTCCAGCCCTCAGAAGCTGATAAGATCAACCGCATCGGTCAATTGCGTAATGGCGTGATCAAAGTATTAGAAACTGATAAATATTCGCCGGATACCAATCGGAAATACACCGTAGCTGACATGATCACCGGTTTTGGCGTAGCGGAATCGGTTAGACATTATTATAAGATCTATGATGGCAATGTCAAAGGCAAAAAAGTTATTGTTCAGGGATTTGGGAACGTAGGTTCAGCAGCAGCGTTCTATCTATCTAAAATGGGCGCAAAGATCATCGGCATTATCGATAGAAATGGCGGTTTGATCGATCAGGAGGGTTTTTCACATCAAAAGATCACAGATCTTTTCTTACACAAAGACGGCAATGAACTGGTGGCCGATAATATGCTTTCTTTTGACGAGGTCAACCAGCAAATTTGGCAACTGGAAGCTGATGTCTTTCTACCTTGCGCAGCTTCTCGATTAGTAGAGAAAGAACAGATCGACAGCTTGATCAATAACGGATTAGAGGTCGTGGCCAGCGGTGCGAACGTACCTTTTGCTGATAAAGGCATCTTCTTTGGACCGATCATGGAATATGTAGATAACCAGATCAGTCTTATCCCGGATTTCATAGCTAATTGTGGTATGGCGCGCGTATTCGCTTACTTCATGGAACGCCGCGTCCAAATGACGGATGATGCCATTTTTAAGGACACCTCCATTACTATTGAAAATGCTATTCAAAATACTTTTGATCATAATAGTGATAAAAAGAACATTAGCCAGGCTGCATTTGAACTCTCATTGAATCAGCTTTTATGATAAAGGAACTTAAATGACCAGATGAACATCAAAAATTTCAGGAGTTCAATTGGATGATAGATGAATAAGTACGAAAGTGAAAAACAAGCATTGATACTTTTTGATTCTTTGTTCCTTAATTACAGGAACTCAATTTTTTAATTTCAGGTTATATGTCTCTTTCCGCTATAAGCTTTTAAACTTTTGGGTTATATTCGACGCCATTTAACTTACCTATGATCGCTTTACTCATAACCATCTTCATTATCGGCTATTTGGCAATTACTTTGGAGCATCCGTTAAAGTTAGATAAGGCCGTTCCGGCATTGATCATGGGAACCAGTATGTGGGCTGTTTTGGGGATCGCTTTCCATCAGGGTTGGATAGATATTATCAACGAAGGAGGAGAAGTGTTTTCCATGCTGAGTGGAAATAAAGATACCGCTCATAATGGTTTTGAACATAATTTGATCGTTCACTTTAGCAAAATTGGGGAAATATTGTTTTTTCTGATCGGCGCGATGACCATCGTAGAGATCATCGACCTGCATCGTGGCTTCGGTATTATCAAAAAGGCCATCACCACCAATAACAAGAAACGATTATTATGGACGCTCGGTATCTTAGCATTCGTATTATCTGCCATCATCGATAATTTAACAGCTACTATTATTCTTATCACTTTACTAAAAAAGCTATTAGCAAGAAGGAAATATCGTTTATGGTTTGCTGCTATGATCATTATCGCGGCTAACTCGGGTGGTGCCTGGTCACCTATTGGTGATGTAACCACGACCATGCTTTGGATAGGAGGGAAAGTTTCTTCTATTGGATTGTCAGAACACCTCATTGTTCCTTCTATAGTTTGTTTCATCGTTCCTTTTTTCATTGCCATCAGGTTGAAGCCTTTCCGCGGTAGCGCTATGCGGAAGGGAATGATCATCAATGAGGAGGCAGAACGTTTACTGAGCAGCAAGACCATGCTTTACGTAGGACTTGCCGGAATCGCCTTCGTGCCTGTTTTTAAGATAGCTACTGGTTTACCTCCGTATCTAGGGATGATGTTCAGCTTAGGAGTGATATGGCTGGTATCAGAATATATCAAGCCGGAAAAGAACATGAAGCATGATCGTCGTCATCTTTATTCTACGCATAAAGCACTTTCCAAAATAGAGTTCTCGGGTATCTTGTTCTTCATGGGGATACTATTAGCGGTAGGTGTCTTGGAAAGTATTGCTATCAATAGCAGTACGGGAACAAGCATCAATGCCTTGCGCTATGTGGCAGAAGCCATTTCTAATGAAATCCCCAATATGGACATTGTGGTCATACTGATAGGTGTACTATCTTCCATCATCGACAATGTTCCGATGGTGGCCGCGACCATGGGAATGTACGATTATCCTTCTGATCATCCTATGTGGCATTTCATCGCCTATTCCGCTGGTACTGGCGGGAATCTCCTGATCATTGGAAGTGCAGCTGGCGTAGCGGCCATGGGTATGGAAAAGATAGACTTTTTGTGGTATCTAAAAAAGATCACCTGGCTGGCCTTCATCGGATTCATCGCTGGTGCACTGATATTCATTTTGATAGAGAACAATTTCTATTCTTAATTCCCTGTATCAATTTATAGATAAAGCATTCTGAATGTTTGACGATTAAAATCAATAGATTGATCGTGTCCGAATAAGATATGAAACCCTAGATAAAATTCAAACCTCTCATTATAAATTATGTGAATATCAAGAAAGCAATTGATTAGCTTACTATCAACCCCGTACTATAGCCAGATATTATAAAATGAAGATATCATATCACTTATTATAAGTACAGATCATGGTTTTTTAATTTCAATCGGACATCATTGTTATTGAATAAGCATTTTTATTCCACGTTTGTTAATATATTAATAATTCAGTGAGAAATTTAGTTGAAGATCAATTGAAAAATCCAATTTTTAAATCATGAAACGTAAAATTCCACAAGTCTATCAAATCAATGAGCCATTAGAAGCTGAACGATATCTTATCAATGGAGAGCTAAAACAATGGACAGGTAAAATGACGCCTGTCAATTCCACGATCTCATCTACAGAAAAGCATCAGCCAACTTATCTGGGAACCGTCCCCGAGCTTGAAGAAGATCAAGCCAATGAAGCCCTTGACGCGGCCGTGAAAGCCTATGATAAAGGAATGGGTGACTGGCCTACGATGCGCGTCAGTGAACGCATTCAATGTATTCGCATGTTCGTAAAACAAATGGAACAAAAGCGCGCGATCATCGTGAAGTTGATCATGTGGGAAATAGGCAAGAACCTGACCGATGCGCAAAAAGAGTTCGACAGGACCGTTAAGTATATCTACGATACGATAGACGATTATAAACAGATGGACCGGGATGCCGCAAAATTTGAAAAGCAAAGTGGCGTTTATGCCCATATCCGTAGAGGTCCTTTGGGCGTGGTACTATGTTTAGGTCCTTATAATTATCCGTTGAACGAAACTTTCGCACTGCTCATCCCAGCTTTGATCATGGGGAATACGGCTGTTTTTAAACCGGCCAAGTTCGGTGTGTTATTAACCACACCATTACTTGAAGCATTTTGTTCCAGCTTTCCGGCAGGTGTTGTCAACGTACTTTTTGGACGTGGACGAGTTTTGGCCGCACCGATTATGAAAACAGGAAAGATAGATGTGTTGTCGCTCATTGGGAATAGCCAGTCAGCTAATGCGCTTATCGATGTTCATCCTAAAAGCAATAGATTGAGATTAGTGCTTGGCCTTGAAGCTAAGAACCCAGCGATCATATTACCTCATGCCGACCTGGACCTGGCCGTGAGAGAGTGTATCAACGGCTGTCTGTCATTCAATGGTCAACGCTGTACTGCACTGAAAGTTCTTTATGTTCATGAAAAGGTAAAAGATGCTTTCTTAGAAAAGTTCAACAATGCGGTGGACGATCAACAATTCGGCGATCCCTGGGAAGATACGCTGCTAACACCATTACCAGAACCGGATAAGCCAACGTACATTCAGGAATTGATCGATGACGCTGTTGAAAAAGGAGCGAAGGTAATGAACAAAAAGGGCGGTCAACATTTTGATAACTATATTTGGCCAGCAGTCTTGTATCCGGTCACGAAAGATATGCGCGTATATCAGGAAGAACAGTTCGGACCTATTATTCCCGTTATATCGTTCACAGAAATAGGTCAGCCTCTGGATGATATGGCGGACTCTAATTATGGTCAACAAGTAAGCTTGTTCGGTAAGGATGTCCAGAACTTATCGCCACTGATCGATACACTGGTCAATCTTGTATGTCGGGTGAACCTGAACAGCTCTTGCCAGCGTGGACCGGATGTGTATCCGTTCACGGGAAGAAAGGATTCCGCAAAGTCCACGCTTAGCGTACATGATGCCTTGCGTTCCTTCTCGATCAGAACATTCGTCGCTACGAAAGATAACCCTCAAAACCTTGAGATCCTTCAGGAAATATTGGACAATAAACAATCGAGCTTCATCAGGACGGACTACTTATTATAAAGAAAGATCGCGAAATTGTATTCTCTTTCTTAGGAAAGGTATGCGTATTATTCACTCGATAATATTTTTGCATTAGTAATATATCAATTACTTTAGCGTTGTTAAATCTATAATCGGTTTTATGATCTTACTCTCTAATATTCAATCTACTGGTCCCGATGCAGAAGAGTTTTCTGAAGAAAAAACGCTATCGTTCGTTAAACTATTGCTTAGCGGTGGAATAGCCGGACAGATAATCATCGTCATTCTGGCCATATTGTTATTTGCCGCCCTGTATATCTATTTTGAAAGACTTTTCACCATAAATAGGGCTTCTAAGACAGACAAGAACTTCATGTCCCAAATAAAGGACCATGTATCAGACGGAAAGATAGATTCTGCCAAGAATAAATGTCATCAGGAGAACTCACCGGTCGCCAGATTAACTGAAAAAGGGATTTCCCGTATCGGCAGTCCTTTAGAAGACATTAATACCGCGATAGAAAATGCGGGTAGATTAGAGGTCTACAAGCTTGAAAAGAACGTCAGTATCCTGGCCACAATTGCCGGTGCTGCACCGATGATAGGTTTTCTGGGTACGGTCATCGGTATGGTCCTTGCTTTCCATGAACTCGCAACGAGTGGTGGTCAGGCTGAAATGGGCTTGCTGGCAGAAGGTATCTATACGGCAATGACCACGACGGTTTGCGGGCTTATCGTTGGTGTGATCGCTTATATAGGATACAATCATCTGGTAGTTAAGACTGATAAGATCGTCCATCAGATGGAAGCCACGGCAGTAGATTTCTTGGACCTATTAAACGAACCGAGCTAATATGAACTTACGTGGAAGAAATAAGGTTAGTTCTGAATTCAGCATGTCGTCCATGACGGATATCGTGTTCTTATTATTGGTTTTTTTCATGTTGACCACACCTGCGGTAACACCGGAAGCGTTGGACCTGATCCTACCTAAAGCCAAAGGAAAATCCACGAATCAGCAGAACATTTCAGTCAGCGTGACAAAGGAGGGCGACTACTATGTAAATGGTGATCCCGTATCAGATGATAGGCTGGAAAGTGCGATACAAAGCAATCTTCAGGGCGTAGATGACCCGACGATCATCCTTAACGCCGCTAATCAAGCCGTTGTTCAAAATGCGGTTGATGTGATGAGTATCGCTAATAAATATAAATACAAGATCATTTTAGCTGTAAAACCCCGGTAAATTGGCATTCTTAAAAACGAAAGATCAGCGTAAGTCCTTTATTATCACAAGTGTGATCTACTTGTTGTTGATATTGTTGCTTTTATTGACCGGCTTGAGCTATTATGATCCACCCAAACAAAAAGGTATTGCGGTCAACTTTGGGACCATGGACACGGGTTCAGGCGATGTACAACCGGACCAACCTGTAAAGACCGCTCCAACTAAAAAGTCAACACCGCCGCCACAAGAACAAGCAGAACCCGAAACATCAACATCCGAGAACGAGAAAGTGGTGACACAGGATACCGAAGACGCACCTGTGATGCCGGACAAAGAAGCGGAGAAAACAGAAAAAATACCTGAAAAGAAACCAGAAGAACAAGAAATAGAGAAAGAGCCGGTAGAAAAACCCGAAGAGACTGAAGAAGATCAGACTGAACCCGTGGAAGAACCTACGGAACAAGAAGAACCTGAAGAGCCTGAACCTCAACCTGACGAATCGACCACAAGTGCTCTGGACAACGTACTGAACGGCCCCGAGAACGATGGTGAAAGCGATCAGGGAGAAGGTGATAACAAAACAGGCGGAGACAAGGGTGATCCTGATGGAGATAAAAATGCCAGTTCCTACTACGGAACTGGTAAAGGTGATTCCGGCGATGGCAATTATCGCTTAGGCGGCCGCGAGGTTTTACAAAAAACTAAATATGTACAAGAATGTAATGAGACCGGAAAAGTCGTGGTCCGGATCGAAGTAAACCGTCAGGGAGAAGTTATCGCAGCAACGCCCGGCGTAAAAGGAACTACGAACAACAGCGATTGCCTGACAGATCCGGCTAAAAAAGCGGCCCTTGATACAAAGTTCAATGCAGACAAGGATGCTCCGCCACGTCAGGTAGGTTTTATTACCTACATTTTCAAATTATCTGAATAAAGATGAACTACGAAGAAACGCTGCAGTGGATGTTTCGTCAACTTCCCATGTATCAGCGTCAGGGAAGATCTGCTTTTAAGAAAGACCTGAAAAATATAAAGGATTTCTGTAATTATTTAGGAAATCCGCAACAAGACTTCAAATCTGTCCATGTAGGCGGCACGAACGGAAAAGGTTCAACATCTACCATGATCGCCCACGTGCTCAAAGAAAACGGCTATTCAACCGGTCTTTATACTTCACCACATCTTATCGATTATAGAGAGCGTGTTCAGGTCAATTTTCAAATGGTCTCACAAGAATTCGTTATCGACTTTATTCAAGCGCATCGGGATTTTTTGGAAGCCCATCAACTTTCCTTCTTTGAAATGAGCGTAGGAATGGCCTTTGCCTATTTCTCAGCACAAAAGGTAGATATTGCGGTAGTTGAGGTAGGTCTTGGTGGAAGATTGGATTCTACGAACATTATCCAGCCTGAAATTTCCGTTATCACGAACATTGGCTATGACCATATGGACATGCTAGGTGATACTTTAGCGCAAATCGCTTATGAAAAAGCGGGTATAATCAAACCAGGAACACCGGTCATAGTAGGAGAGAAGCATCCCGAAACGCATCCGATATTTGTACAGGCCAGCAAGAAGATGGATGCTCAACTCTATTATACCGATGTCTTATCCGATGAGGTAGCTAGTACAAATCAATTAGTACCTTTATATCAACAGAAGAACATCGCCACTGCAATAAAGGCGCTTTCTATCCTTACCGATACCGGAGCTTATCGATTAGAAGATGCTAAAAGAACTATTTTCGAGCTGATCAGGGAAAAAGGGGTTTATGGGAAGTTCATGCAGTTTTCCTCAAAACCGATGATCATCCTGGACGCGGCACATAACAAGCCAGCTTTAGAAGCCTTATCTTCTGAGGTTGAAAAAATTGCTTTTGACCGTTTGCTTGTTGTATTTGGAAGTGTAAAAGGCAAGGACGTTCAAGACCTACTTCAACTTCTACCCCAAACCGCCCAGTACTTTTTTTGCCGGCCATCAGTTCCAAGAGCAATGCCGGTAGGGCATTTGGAAGAAGTCGCAGAAGTCTTAGGTTTGAGCTATGCATGTTTTGATAGACCTGATGAAGCCTACTTTAAAGCTGAATCCGAACTAAATGATGACGACCTGCTTCTAGTTACCGGGAGTACTTTCCTTATTGCAGATCTGCTAAAAATATCTGAAATAAAAAATAAGTTCGAATGATTTTATTGTGTGGATTTGAAATTAACCCTATATTTGCAAACTTAAATTTGGGGCGTGTAGCTCAGTTGGTTCAGAGCATCTGGTTTACACCCAGAAGGTCAGGGGTTCGAATCCCTTCGCGCCCACAAAGCCTTTCCGTGTAGAGGCTATTTTTTTGTTCATTTTTTTGATGTATAGAGAGTTCTAAGATATTTGATCTCCGTAAATTATCAAGTGTCCACGAAAACAGATTAAAATAGAAGGTTTTGCTATTTTCGGGATTCAGAGTGATAGTATTTATTGGGTCATTAACTCAGTTGGCATCGATAATTAGATGATTTGTTGATTTTCGTAAATTATCGAGTGTCCACGAAAATATTTCAAAATTGTAGATTCTGATATTTTCGGGATTCAGCATGTTACGATTATTGGGTCATTAACTCAGTTGGTTCAGAGTGTTACCTTGACAGGGTA
>Ga0209923_1000164_pt1 | contig 15130 bp, 16 predicted proteins | sample SalPon1_A_H2O_MG_FD_185696 | JGI IMG/M metagenome (GOLD analysis project Ga0209923, IMG submission 185696) | Salt pond water microbial communities from South San Francisco under conditions of wetland restoration - Salt Pond MetaG R1_A_H2O_MG... | ecosystem: Environmental > Aquatic > Non-marine... | reverse complement strand
CGAGACCAATCCACCTGTCAAAAAGATGACCGCGAGAGATGTCATGAATACTCCCAGCGAAAAGCTATCACCGCTGAATGTCCACAACAGGCCAATTGCTGCCAGCATCTGAAGCGGAATTCCAAAACCAAAACCAAAACCCATGAGCTTATTCGCAGTGGTTGCCTTGAAGTTTTGTTTTGAAAGCCAAGAGTTTCGTCCCGCCATCAAACCAAGCAAAAATGCAACAAACACCAATGGCCCCTGCAGAATCAGAATCCCAGGTAATGTCGTAATCCACAACTCACTTCGGGCTAACACCTGCTCCAGGAAGTTTCCATTAACCATCAACTGATCCAGTCGAGAGCTAGTTAGGAAATCTTCGGGACTGAGAGGTTCAAACATGTCTGCCAGGAAAGAGGCAACCGTGACAAAGAAAAAGCCAATGGCGGTCAGAACATATAAAAACACTGCCCAACCGCGGATAACAGCATCGCGCCTGAACATAAAGGTCCACAAAATCAAACCAAATATCCCATAAATAAACAGAATGTCGCCAAAGAACAAAAACTGCGCGTGGATAAAGCCAAAACCAATCAGGGCGAAGGATCGTTTGGTCCATCTTTTTTTGTTCTCGGGTGAACCCTTCACCAAGTATGTGGAGCTATAACCAAACAAAAACGAAAACAGCAGATAGAACTTGGCTAGGAAAAAACTTGAGGTTATAAAACCACCAGCTTGATTGGCAAGAGACTCAAAGTTAGCCGCAAACCAACCATCAGCCGAACTCTGCGCGAAGTAATGAATATTGACTAGCGCAATACCTAAAAGTGCAAAACCGCGGACAGCATCGACCAGCTGATCTCTATTGGTGGTCAAATTTGCTCCCTGCGCCAGTTGAATTAATCTTAACCTCTAAGCGGCGCGCTGCATCTCCAAATAGTCTTGCCACTCAGGTTGGTGCTTTTCAGTTCCCCTGACAGTCCAGGTCAAACCAGTTGGCATCTTTGGAGTGAAATCTAACTGCCAGCCAATTTCATTCAGAGTGCGGTCACCTTTTTTGTTATTGCACTTCAGGCAGCAGGCAACTAGGTTTTCCCAACTGTCGCCGCCACCTTTCGATTTTGGAATCACGTGATCGATGGTGGTAGCACTTCGCTTGCAATACGCGCATCTTTGCCCGTCTCTTCTAAGCACTCCCCTGCGCGAAACAGGAATCCTTCGATGGTTTGGGATGCGTACATAGCGAGATAACAAAATCACGCTAGGCATATCAAACTCCATGGTGGCACTGCGAACTTTCTCATTGGCCTCGGCTAACACCGTTGCCTTTTCATTCAAAACCAGCACCAGTGCACGTTTGAATGACACCACAGCCAGTGGCTCGTATCCTGCGTTCAGAACCAAAGTTCTCATTACATCCCTTTCATCTCACTCGACATGGCTTGCCGAGTTAAAAGTGAACCGGGTATAAAAAAAGCGCCGTCAGACATGACGACGCTATTTATTTACCCCCTGGTATGAGGTGGTGGAGTAGATGTAGCCAGCTAACGTGCCTGGCAGGCAGGTCTCTGTGCATAGTCACACTCCTCTCAAACCATTGAAGTTCTGCCTCTAGAGTAAGCAGATTGAGTGCGTTTTTGGTTGCGAAACGCCAAATTCGAGGTTACTGATTTCCCTCGTCAATTGGTCCAAAGCGCAAAATGTGGAAACGATCGGTGAAAATTGGTGCCAACTTCACCTTGTCCCCTGGCTGCGGTGCGTGATAGAAGTTGCCATTCCCTGCGTAAATTCCATTGTGGGAGTAGTCGTTGAATACAACAATGTCTCCAGGAACCGCATCTTCCAAAGAAATCTTCTCAGCGAATGGAAGTCTTGATTGCTGATAAACACTGTGTGGCATTTCGATGCCGAATTGAGCGTAAACAAACATCACATATCCAGAGCAGTCGATAGCTGCCGGGGTTTGACCACCAAGAAGGTATGGAGTTCCAACCAATTCGGCTGCGGCTTTCATGACGTTAGCGCTATTCAGAGTTTCAAATCTTGGTGAGGCCAGGTAGTCGGTGTAGAGAGGACCTGAGTACCTGTAGTTACTTACGCTGGTTAACTGGCTAACCGAATCTTCAGTTGCAGTGAATGATCCCCTGGAGTAACTTGCTGCAGTTTCAGACTGAACCGTCAGTGACTGAGACTCGCTGTCAGCCTGCTCAGCATTAGCCAAACCGGTTCTCGCGGTGTAAGCGGGGTTATAACCAAATGAGGGAAGAGCAAAGGTTGCCATCAAGCCAGTTGCTGCAACCATGGTCACTGCTCGAGCAACCGGTCTGAACTCTCGGTTTTTCTTTCGAGCTGCTTCCCGCGCCTGTCTACGGGTAGTGTGCTTGGACAAATGAAACCTTCCAACAATTAGATGTAACTCTAAACGTTATCTCCCCAAGTCTAAACCCTTGGACTTAGAAATATATGCCTTGATATATCAAATTCAATAATCAAACCTTCATCCTTGGGTTGAGAGATTATGAACTTATGAGTGCCCTGATCCTCCAAGATTATCTTCGCACCCGGCAGCAAAGAAAGCTCTTGCAGCTGCTGCAGTAATTCCTTATCAACCTGCAGCGGCTCGCCGATTTGGGTCAAAGTGTATTCGCCGTCCGGCAATTCACTTGCAGGTTTACCCAACACAACTTCTTCAGCCTGCAAACCGATTTCACGAAGCCCAGGAATTGCTAACCCATACGGAGATGAATCGACGGTTGAAACAAGACCTGCAATCTTTCGCTCCACCTCTTCGCTCATGACATGCTCCCACCGGCATGCCTCATCATGAGCATCATGCCAATCAAGACCAATCACATCCACCAGCAATCTCTCTGCCAAGCGGTGCTTTCTCATTACGCTAATTGCTCTTTCTCGACCAAACTCAGTAAGCATCAGAGTTTTATCGTCAGAGAGAATAACTAGTCCGTCTCTTTCCATTCGAGAAACAGTTTGAGAAACAGTTGGACCACTCTGCCCCAGGCGTTCACCAATTCGGGCGCGCATAGCGAGCAGGCCCTCCTCCTCCAGCTCAATGATGGATTTAAGGTACATCTCAGTGGTGTCGATTAGCTCACTCACGCTTCAACAATAGTTGGAAGAACTAGACTTTGGGCATGGCTGAAATATCCATTCCAGAAAATCTAAAACCCGCTGACGGCAGATTCGGTGCAGGACCTGCCAAACTTCGCCAAGCTCAAATTGAGGCTCTGTATAAAACAGGTAGCAAAATCATGGGCACCAGTCACCGTCAGGCTCCAGTAAAAGACACCGTGAAGCGGGTTCAGGAAGGACTGTCTCAACTGTTTCGACTGCCTGATGGCTACGAAATCATGCTCGGTAACGGTGGCTCCACCGCCTTTTGGGATGCGGCTGCATTTTCCTTGGCTGAAAAGAGGGCTCAAGCTCTGGTGCATGGAGAGTTTGGTTCGAAGTTTGCCAAAGCACTGGAAACACCTTGGCTAGAAAAACCAGATGTTATCGATGCCGAACCAGGAAGCAGAGGCGAGTTTGCACCCTCTGATGATTTCGATTTATATGTTTACCCGCATAACGAGACTTCAACCGGTGTGATTACCGATGTTCACCGGGTTGGCTCAGGACTGATGCTTACAGATGCAACCAGTGCTGCTGGTGGAGTTGATTTTGACATCACACAAACTGACGCCTATTACTTCGCTGCCCAGAAAAACCTGGGAAGTGATGGAGGCATTTGGTATGCAGCAGTTTCTCCTGCCGCCATTGAGCGAATCGAAAAGCTAGCCCCCACTCGTTATATCCCTGCGTTTTTGGATCTGAAAACCGCCTTGGATAACTCGAGGTTGAATCAAACCCTGAACACACCTGCCGTTGCCACCTTGTTTTTGCTAGCTGAACAACTTGATTGGATGAACGAACAGGGTGGATTGGCTTGGGCGTCAGCAAGGACCAAAGAGTCTTCTGATCTGTTGTATCAATGGGCAACAAATAATGAGCTAACCTCACCATTTGTTTCAAACCCAGATCACCGCTCACAGGTGGTGGTCACAATAGATTTTGACGACTCGGTTGATGCCTCTGCAATTTCCAAGGTGATGAGAGCCAACGGGATTGTTGACATTGAGCCCTACAGAAAGCTTGGAAGGAATCAGCTAAGGGTTGCCACTTTTGTGAACACGGACCCGGCCGATGTGCAGGCGCTGATTAATTGCTTGGATTATGTAATGGAGAGAATCTGATGGCTAGATTCTTTGTTCCGATTTCGAAACGTAAGCCAGACCCAGAACCGGTAAAGACCAACCCTCAAGGGATATTGCTACTCGGCACTGCTGTCTGGGTTGTCGTCCTGGTTTTGATTATCAGCTTTTTTGACTCGATTAGTTCTCGTGGTTTTGGCTGGTGGCTTTACACCTCGTTTGTTGGCATTGGCCTTGGAATCTTTGGCTTTTTCTACGTTCGGGCTCGCAGGCTCTAAATCTGGAACATCGATGTCCACCGGCTCATCCATTTGATTCTCATCAAAATCTAACCAAGGGTCGCTCTCGGCATTGGAATCTTCTGCTTCATTTTTAGTCATCGATTCTCTTTGCTCTTTTCGAGCCTTGCGGTATTCAGCCAATCTTTCAGCCCACGGAACCCAGGGTGGGGAAACCAGGGAATCATCGCCTGCCAGCAGGTTTATTTCACTGACCGTTGGTTGTGATCGAGTAGTCAGCTTGGAAAGCGTTACCTGCCAGTGCCAATCGGTATAACCGGGTAGCAGGCAGCTGAAGCGAAGCTCAACACCTTTTGGAATTTCTTCGCTAGACAGGTGCTCGCCAAAGCTTCCGGGCTCCAGTGCCTCTTGCAAGGCTTGCTGGGCTATTCCAATATCAGTCAACGTCTAGCTCGTCAGCGACTTTGCGAAGCAGGATCGCCACTTTCTTCCCATGGTTTTGCTCTGGGTATTTTCCTCGTTTGAAATCACTCCCCAGCTGGTCCAGAAATCCAATAATGTCCTCAACAATCACTGCCATGTCCTCAGCGGGCTTTCGATTGGCATGGCTGACCTTGGGAACTTCAAGGATGCGGACACTCAGTGCCTGCACTCCCCTTCTCCCGTCGACAATTGAAAACTCCACCCGTGAACCAGGGCGGATTGAACTGACGCCATCGGGCAATGCGCTGGCGTGCAGGAAAACCTCATTGCCCTCATCGCTGGCGATGAAGCCAAATCCCTTTTCATCATCAAAAAACTTAACTCGACCTGTTGGCATTTTTTCTCTTTCTTGAGTCGCCGATTAGTTTAACCTGCCAACGGGTTTCATTTCAGGAAGTATTCTTTAACGATGGCTAAAAATAACTCCCGCAGAATTGAAAACTTTCTGGCATTCGGGGCAATCGGTGTCACAGCGGTTTCACTACTGGCGATGATTACCACCCTAGCCATGGAGCTTGGGGGCGCTAACGAAAGGCCTGCGGTTCTAGCGCAGCTGCCACTAATTGGTCTGCCAGTCGGTTTCATGATGATTATGGCGATGATTGTGGTCAGCTTTATCCGCAGAGCAAAAGAAAACCGTGACTGAGCAACTCGTCCTAGCAACGTTGCTGCAACAGAAAAGTGATTCCGAATTAGCCGAGTTGATTCGTGAACGAAAAATTAATCTGCAACGAATCAAAGATTTTTTTGATTTGGCCAAGCAGTTATTGAACAAGAAAAAACTGGACCCAGTGATTCAGTCTCTTTCAAGAACAGAGCTGAAAGCAGTTTCTGAGAAAACCGACTCAGCCTTGATTGAAAAAATGCTCCTTGGTTCAGAAGGAGAATTATTCGAATCAGTCCAGGCAATATTTGAAAACCTCGAAATCCCGGCTGAGATAAAGGTTTCTGAAACCAAACCAAGTGATGCCGACAGGGCTGCCATCAACGCCCACTACACGTTGCTAGCCGTCACTGAAATCTTGGTCCAGGTTGATAGCCATCCAATCAAGGCAACCGCCCGTGGAGTTGCAGTCAGCGATGCTAAGTGGATAGCCAAGACTTTGGGCTGGGACATCAAAGACATCATCAATGCTTTTGATCTTTCCGCCGAGGCGGGACTGATTGCCCCGAGTGATGGCAGATGGCAACTAACTGAATCGAGTGAACGCTGGCAACACCTTGATGCCAACAAAAAACTACTTTGGTTTTTAGAAACAATTGCAGCGTTAGAAGACAACTTTGCTATCGAAGTTTCCCCTGGTCAGTCAATTGCCGCCAGTGCTAAAAACCAATACCCCTTGTTCAAAGCAGAGCACCCACTGGTGAGGTATTCGGATTTATTGGCTCTGGCTGTGGATGGCCATGCCACAGAGTTATTGCAAACATTGAATAAAAAAGGGGCCCAGGCTTGTGCCAAGCAAATTGCCTCCCACCTTCCAAAGCCTGTCAATCAACTGATTGTGCAAGCAGACCTCACCATGATTGCCCCGGGACCGATTGACTATCCCACCGATCGTCAAATAAGACTCTTTGCAGAACCAGAAAGTGTTTCGCTTGCAAGCAATTTCAGGCTCACCACAAACAGTGTTGTTCACGGCATGGAATGTGGATTGAGTGAACAAGACATTCGAAACACTTTGAAAAAACTTGCCACCACCTCTATTCCGCAACCAGTCGAATACCTGCTCAAAGACGCAGCTGAGAAATTCGGATCACTAACGATTACGACATCTGCCAAAGGCTCAATCGTTGAGGCAAGAGATCCGGTGATGTTGGCTCAAATCAAAAACCAGTCAGAGCTCAGGGCTTTTCACTTCGTGCCAATCACCTCCAATCAAATGCTGAGCAAGCACGACAGTGATTTGCTTTATTTCAACATCCGCAGCTGCGGTTATCCAATCATTCGAGTTGATGAACGCTCAAAGGTCATCTCTCCTCAAAAGACACCTATAAAAACCGTTGAGCCGACTGATGACACTCAAGCTCAGATTGCTCTGCTCAGATCCAGCACTCCCGACGATTTCACAGAAGAGGAAATGGGCATTAGTCGTCAATTGGAGCTATCGCTGAAGAATAAAGTGGCGGTCACAGTTGTTGTTAGTACCAGAGACGGCAGTGAAGTTACTTTCGAATTGCTTCCAACTTCAATCTCTGCCGGGCGCTTGCGCGGCAAAGACCTGCAAGCTGAAACCGAGCGAACACTGCCTGTTTCAAAAATCTTCTCGGTAAGGATGGGAGAGCCCCAGTGAGTGGTCCGCTAATCGTGCAAAGCGATAAAACTGCACTTTTGGAAATCGATCACCCACAAGCAAAAGATGCAAGACATGACCTGTCAATCTTTGCTGAGCTGGAGCGTGCACCCGAACATATCCACACCTACCGAATCTCCAAACTCGGATTGTGGAACGCCAGAGCTGCCGGTCACGATGAAGAGTTTGTAATTGATGTTTTGGAAAAATACTCCAAATTTCCCATTCCCCCCGCGGTTACAAAAGACATAGGTGACCTGATGAGTCGCTACGGAAAACTCAGAATAGAGCGAGATGATCAAGGAAGATTGCTATTACTGAGTGACGATAAGGCAATACTGGCTGAAATCGGTAGGCAGAAAAAAATAAAAGAACTGATCACCGAGCCAGTCGTCGGTGGCTTTGTATTAGCCGAATGGGCAAGAGGGGCTGTCAAGCAGGAGCTACTGAAAATTGGGTGGCCTGCCGAAGACCTTGCGGGGTATGCCAAGGGAGAGCCCATGGTCATCAACCTCGATACCCAGGACTGGTCTTTACGGGACTACCAGCAGCAAGCTGTTGACAGATTCCAGTCGCTAGGCAGTGGTGTTGTGGTAATGCCCTGTGGAGCGGGGAAAACACTCGTGGGTGCTGCGGCCATGGCTGAGGTTAAAACCAACACCTTGATTTTGGTCACCAACTCGGTCTCTGCAAGGCAATGGAAACAGGAGCTAATCAACAGAACAAGCCTCACCGAGGATCAAATAGCCGAGTATTCAGGTTCAACCAAAGACCTCGCCGAGGTCACCATCGCCACCTATCAGATTCTCACCACCAGAAGAGGTGGCGAGTATAAACACCTCGAGCTACTCAACGCCCGAGACTGGGGATTAATAATTTATGACGAGGTGCATTTATTACCCGCACCTATTTTTAAAATGACAGCTGAGTTACAAGCCAAGCAACGTCTTGGTCTCACCGCCACCCTGGTTCGCGAGGATGGTCGTGAGGGTGATGTATTCAGCCTGATTGGCCCAAAGCGATTTGATGCTTTATGGAAAGACATTGAAGCCGAGGGTTACATAGCCCCTGCTAACTGCTACGAGGTGAGAATCCCGCTGACTGATGAGCAACGTATGCGCTATGCCATATCTGAACAAGAGGGACGTTTTCGGATTGCATCAACAGTCGATGAAAAGATAAAACTCACCAAAAAGATCTTGGAAAAACACTCTGACGAACCTGCTTTGATTATTGGTCAATACCTGGAGCAAATCGAACAGTTCTCAAGCGAACTGAACATTCCAAAACTCACCGGTGAAACAAGTGTTGACGAGAGAGAACGACTTTATAAAGCGTTCCGAGAGGGAGAAATCCCAGCACTGGTTGTAAGCCGAGTAGCCAACTTCTCAGTAGACCTGCCAGAGGCATCGGTTGCCATTCAGGTCAGTGGATCTTTTGGATCCCGTCAAGAAGAGGCACAGCGTCTGGGAAGGTTGATGAGGCCAAAGGCTGATGGCAGGGCTGCGCATTTTTACACACTGATTGCCCGTGACACGGTTGAGCAGGACTTTGCCCAGAACCGCCAAAGGTTTTTGGCAGAGCAGGGTTATGGCTACGAAATAATCGACGCCGAGCAAATCTAGCACCCAGACAACTCTCAGGAATATCCCAGTTAACAATGAGATTATTCTCACTATGAGTGATGCAAAAGTCTTAGTCGTCGACGATGAGCCCAACATCAGGGATTTATTGTCCGCAAGTTTGAAATTCGCAGGATACGAGGTTCAAACTGCAATCAATGGCAAGCAAGCCATTGAAGCCGCCGCTAGCTGGCAACCAGACATTATTTTGCTGGATGTAATGCTTCCGGACATGAATGGTTTCAGCATCACCAAAAAACTTAGGTCGATGGATGTCATCACACCAGTTTTGTTTCTAACTGCAAGAGATGAAACCCAAGACAAAATCACAGGTTTGACAGTTGGGGGTGATGACTATGTCACCAAGCCATTCAGCCTGGATGAAATCCTGGCTCGAATCCAAGCAATTCTGAGAAGGTCCACCTCAGCAGAATCGCATGCATCTGTAATCAAAGTTGGTGAGCTAGAAATCAATGAGGACGCTCACGAGGTAAGCGTTAACTCACAAATGGTTGATCTCTCCCCCACCGAGTATCAACTTCTTCGCTACCTAGCGGTGAATGCAAACAGAGTGCTAACCAAAGCTCAGATTCTGGATCATGTTTGGGAGTATGACTTCAACGGAGAAATGGGTATTGTTGAAAGCTATGTCTCCTACCTTCGTAAAAAGCTCGATCCAGTGAGTACAACTCCTTTGATTACAACCAAACGTGGCGTTGGCTACATGATTAAGGCTCCCAGTTAAGTGCGATTTGGAAACCTGCTTGATCGAGTCTCGCTAAGGTCTAAGCTCACCACGCTTGCGGTGATGCTTATCGCTTTGCTGTTGGCTGGATCATCAGTTTCCACCGTGGCGTTATTGAGAACGTATCTGCAATCAAATACCGACACCCTGTTGACCGCCTCTGCGTCAACTCTGAAAAACGAAGATCCAGCAACCTTGGAATTCAGGATGCAGCGCGGGATGGTGACCCTGCCCTCGCTGCCCAGCGGTTATTACATCGCCTTTGTTGACAGTTCTGGAAACCTAGCCCTGGGCTTGGTTGCAAGTGGGTCTGAATCAAGAGTGGTGCCAAATGTGACTGGTCTGGATCTGGACTTTGTGAGATCAACCAACGGAACCCCCTTTGATGTTGAGGTTGAAGTAGAAACAAGGGACAGAGATGTCGATTATCGAGTGATTGCTGAGCCACTAACCAGATACCAGGGATCGGTGATCATTGCACTGCCGGTGAATGAGAACAGAAGACTGATTGCTGAGTATTCGGCAATCGGTGGTCGCGTCGGACTGGTGATTCTGGTGTTGGCGGGTTTCTCAATTTGGCTCACCATCTCATCCGCACTGAGACCTCTGCGCGAGGTTGAAAGAACGGCCAAAGATGTTGAGCGGGGAAATTTCCAAAAGCGCTTGGTTGAAAAACCTGAGAATACCGAAATTGGAAAACTAAACAAATCACTGAACTCGATGCTTGATGGAATTGAAACTGCCTTCATAGACAGAGGCAAAACTCTGAACCAAATGAGAAGGTTTTTGTCTGACGCCAGTCATGAGCTAAGAACTCCGCTGGCCAGTGTTCAGGGGTATGCGGAGCTTTATCGAATGGGGGCAATGAAGAAAAAGGCCGATGTGTCAGAGGCAATGGAAAGAATTGAAGCAGAAGCTAAACGAATGAGTGGTCTGGTTGAAAACCTATTGACACTGACGAGACTTGACGAGCTGAACACGCTGGAGAAATCCGATTCAGATGTGTTGGCTATCGCTAGATCCGCAGTTCAGGATGCGCAGGCCGCCAACATCGAAACTGATTTTGAAATATGTGATTTGGCAGGAGCTGACCTGCCCGAAGGTAAGAAGCTAACTGCAGAGATTGATGCAAACCAAATCAAACAGGTGTTCACCAACCTTTTGGCAAATGCCGCTAGGTTCTCACCAGAGAATAAGCCGGTTTCAGTTTCAGTTGGAGAATCAGAATCTACTTTATTAATTCGAGTGATTGATCGTGGTGAGGGAATCCCCGATCAGTTCAAGGAAAAGGTTTTTGATCGCTTCTACAGAGTAGATAACTCAAGAAACAATCAGACCGGTGGAAGTGGGCTGGGGCTTGCGATTGTGAAATCTATCGTTGATGCCCACAACGGGAAAATCACCATAAGTGACACCGAGGGTGGCGGAGCCACCTTTGAAATTGAAATTCCAATCTCTCAGCCAAGCTAGTTTCTCCACAACCTGAAGCAATCAAAATTACAGCCACTCCACGGCTGTGATGATTTATCCATGGCCCAATTTTCAGTTGATAGCGAGAGAGTAATGGCTGCCAATGGCACCATTCAAGCAACCATAGGCAGGCTCAAATCAGAAGTTGACACCCTGCACACCCAGCTCATTGCCCTGCAGGATTCATGGCAGGGGCAAGCGGCAACCAGTTTTCAAGAACTGGTTGTGAGATGGAGAACAACCTCTGATGCAGTTGATGCGCAACTTGCAGAACTTGGTTCTGCACTTGCATTCGCCGCTCAGCAGTACTCGGAGATTGAACAGGCAAACCAGAGATTATTTTTATAAAAAAATAGGGTGGCCGAAGCCACCCTATTAATTGATTTCTGTTTAGAAGCCCATGTCTCCCGCACCGTGGTCGCCGCCACCCATTGCTGGCTGGACAGGTTCTGGCTTCTCCGCCACAACTGCCTCGGTGGTTAGGAACAATCCGGCGATGCTGGCTGCGTTTTGCAGAGCTGACCTTGTTACCTTCACTGGGTCGCTGATGCCTCCGGCCAACATGTCTTCATAATCTCCGGTAGCGGCGTTGAAACCGTGTCCTGGTTCCAAAACCGATACCTTCTCGGCAACAACACCTGGCTCCATGCCGGCATTGATAGCAATCTGTTTCAGAGGTGAGGAAATTGCCAGTTCAACAATTTTTCCTCCAGTTGCCTCGTCACCCTTGAGCTTCAGCTTCTCGAAGGCCTGCTTTCCTGCCTGCAGCAATGCAACACCACCACCGGCAACAATTCCCTCTTCAACCGCTGCCTTCGCGTTACGAACAGCATCCTCAATACGGTGCTTACGCTCCTTCAGCTCCACCTCAGTGGCAGCACCGGCACGAATAACGGCAACGCCACCGGCAAGCTTCGCCAGGCGCTCCTGAAGCTTCTCACGGTCGTAGTCGCTGTCTGTTGCTTCAATCTCACGACGAATCTGCTCAACGCGACCGGCAATCTGATCAGCATCTCCAGCACCCTCAACAATGGTGGTCTCGTCTTTGGTGATTACCACCTTGCGAGCACGTCCCAGCATTTCGACTGTGGTGTTTTCAAGCTTTAGGCCCACCTCTTCGGCAATAACCTGTCCGCCAGTCAAAATTGCCATGTCCTGCAACATTGACTTGCGACGGTCTCCAAAGCCAGGAGCCTTGACGGCAACTGATTTGAAGATTCCACGGATCTTGTTTACAACCAGAGTCGCCAGTGCTTCACCCTCTACGTCTTCAGCGATGATGATCATTGGCTTGCCTGACTGCATGACCTTGTCCACAACAGGAAGCAGGTCTTTCATGTTGGAGATCTTGCCGTTGACAATCAATACGTAGGCATCCTCAAGAATTGCTTCCTGACGCTCGGGGTCAGTGACCATGTATGCGGAGATGTAGCCCTTGTCAAAGCGCATACCCTCGGTTAGCTCCAGGTGGGTTCCAAAGGTGTTTGATTCCTCGACGGTTACCACACCCTCTTTTCCAACCTTGTCAATTGCCTCTGCGATGATCTCCCCAATTTCTGGGTCAGCGGCACTGATGGACGCAGTGGAGGCAATCTGTGCGCGAGTCTCGACTGGCACAGACATTTCCATGAGCTTCTCGGTTACAGCAGCAACTGCTTTCTCGATGCCCCTGCGAAGACTCATTGGATCTGCACCCGCTGCAACGTTTCGCAGACCTTCGCGAACAAGTGCCTGTGCCAAAACGGTTGCGGTGGTGGTTCCATCACCTGCAACATCGTCTGTTTTCTTGGCAACTTCCTTTACCAACTCGGCACCGATTTTTTCAAATGGGTCTTCAAGTTCAATTTCTTTTGCGATGGAAACACCGTCGTTGGTAATAGTGGGGGCTCCCCACTTCTTTTCCAACACTACGTTGCGACCTCTTGGTCCAAGGGTCACCTTTACGGTGTCTGCTAGCTGATTGAGACCGCGCTCTAGACCGCGACGAGCCTCCTCATCAAAGTTAATCATTTTTGCCATCTTGGCTTTTCTCCCGTTGCTCTATAAGACGTTATTTAGCACTCATCAAATTGGAGTGCTAACTAATTTTTAGCACTCTTAGTCTGAGAGTGCAAGCTAAGCACCATAAGTGTTGAAAACGATTTCTTGCAATGCATCAGCCAGGTAGGGGTCAGATTAAAAAAAATAGTTAGCACCCCTTTATCCAGGGCACTAACTAATTTCAGCATTCCGAAGAATGCGGTTAAACGGTTTTTTGAAAAAAACTAGTCGATGATGCTGACGTCCTGAGCCTGTGGGCCCTTAGGTCCGTCAGTGAGTTCGAACTCTACCTTTTGGTTTTCCTCTAGATTTTTGAATCCGCTTGAGTTGATCGCACTGTAGTGAACAAACACGTCAGCGCCACCATCCTGGGCAATGAAACCAAAGCCCTTTTCTGAATTGAACCACTTTACAACTCCGGTGGCCATAACTACCTCTTCCTTACTGGTTCACCCAATCTGGGTGAGCCGAAACGGAAGCTGCGCCGCCGAACTCGACTTTGACCGAGTCTAGTAGCAGAATGAAACAAATTGTTTAACTAAATGATGATGTGAACTAGTTGTTATCAAACTCGGAGGGGGTCGAATATGGAGTATCCGGTAAATAAAACTGCAGATGAATGGCGAGAGGAGCTCAACGAAATTGAATTCCAGGTGTTGAGACTGGCAGGAACCGAAAGAGCGTTCACAGGGGAACTGCTCGATGAGCATCGCGAAGGGGTCTTCACCTGTAGAGGATGCGGAACAGAACTGTTTGACTCCGACACCAAATTTGATTCAAAAAGCGGTTGGCCCAGTTTCTATGAGCCAAAGAATGCAAAGAAGGTTGAACTGGTCGATGATGCCAGTCACGGCATGGTGAGAACCGAAGTTCGCTGCGCCAACTGCGGAAGCCACCTGGGGCACGTTTTCGATGATGCGCCGCAAACCCCAACCGGCGAAAGATTCTGCATCAACTCGGTCAGCCTGAAATTCAAATCAAGCTAACATTCATCCGTGCCCACACCTGAAAATCTAATCGGCTGGCTGCTGGTCTCGATTGTCATAATCATCATTCCTGGCCCCGGCGTCACCTTCGTGATTGCAAGGGCTATGACCATTGGTCGCCAAGGTGCGGTGCTAACTGTGTTTGGTCACGCTGCGGGAGTTACCTTGCAAATCTTGGCAGTCGCATTTGGTCTTGGAGCACTGGTTGCCTCGAGTGCGATTGCGTTCAACATCATGAAATTTGTAGGGGCTGGATTTCTGGTCTATCTCGGAATCCGCTCAATCGTCACTCGAAAACAGCCCATTGATCTTTCAATGGATGGGGCTGTGAAAACCCGCAAGGTGCTTAGTGACAGTTTTGTAGTTGGAATCACAAATGCGAAGACAATTGTGTTCTTCGTTGCAACCATGCCTCAGTTTATAAACCCCTCAGCCTCCAATGTCCCCATTCAGATGCTTCTATTGGGACTTATCTTCCTGATCATCGGCACCCTGAGTGATCTTGTCTATGCATTCGGTGCAGGCTCAGCTAGAGACTGGCTAACCAACTCAGAGTCAAGAATTGCCGGGGTTAGAGCCGTCGGTGGTGTGGCCATCGCAGGAGTTGGCATCCATACAGCTGTGGGTTAAAACAACTCAATCGCGGGAGCTAGTCCCGCGATTGAGGGGTGTTCTACTCGGCTGGAGGAGCTGGAATGTCTGTTAGGAACAATCCAAGACCTGCACTAAGAAGAAACAGGCTTCCTGCCACGCTCAGAAAGAAAAGGCCCAAACCGACCGGTGAACCCCAGCCGTGCCATCTTTCTTGATAGTCAAACGAACGTCTTGACTTTAGGTTTTTTTCTTCCATTTCGGAACTTTCTGTTTGTTGATTTACAAGTTAAATTCATCATCATCAACATCAGATGCCCTTACATTAGCAGATGTTTCTAGAGAGCCGGCAAGGGGACTTGAACCCCTAACCTTCCGATTACAAGTCGGATGCGCTACCAGTTGCGCCATGCCGGCAAAGACTTAGAAAGTCTAGTGGTTATTCAGCCATTGTGGACTGAACAAAGGCA
>Ga0209923_1000159_pt1 | contig 15303 bp, 16 predicted proteins | sample SalPon1_A_H2O_MG_FD_185696 | JGI IMG/M metagenome (GOLD analysis project Ga0209923, IMG submission 185696) | Salt pond water microbial communities from South San Francisco under conditions of wetland restoration - Salt Pond MetaG R1_A_H2O_MG... | ecosystem: Environmental > Aquatic > Non-marine... | reverse complement strand
TTGGGTTAATAGCGGTTCTTCCCATGTCTGGAAAATATTCAGAGAATATTTTAACATGATCATCCCATGGAAAATGATAAGCAAGTTTTATCCATCTATTATTTTGATCTAATTTCATTTGGCAAAAATCACCAAATTCTTCAAATTTAAGCTGAAATTGAGAAGTGTATTGTATCATATGCAAGGTTATTGTATAAATATACGCTTTTCCTTACATATAAAGTGTTAAAAAAATCAATTTATTTTGCTAAATTTCAATAAGTTATAATAGAATGAGTAGAGCCTATTTAAGTTTAATTTGTTAAAAATAATAATTTTTATTCTCATTTTTATCACCCCATCTTCTTTTTAATAATATTATAATTTCTAAAAATAATTTACATAATTATAATATTAGGAATTCCTATTATTCAAGTTTACTTTTTTTATAGCAATACTCATCTTTTAATTTTTGGTGACCTAGATTTAGTTCGTGATGTTTTTTATCGTACTCATCAATAGTTATTTTACCCCAAATCATATCTTCTTTTAATCTCTCCAAAAGATTACTATATATTACATTCAGTTAACTCACTGTATGGTCTGCCATTACTGGTTTTATCAAATTCTTTCCACCATTTATCCATTATTCAATATTTATTTAAACTTTATTATTCTTAAATTAAACTGGTTTATTATTTTTGTTTAATTCAAACCAATCTTTTTTTTTCAAAGTCTTTCTCAAAACCCTAATACCCTCTTTCATAATTTTACTATTTTATTAATTTATTATTATCAATTTTTGTAGGCTTCCCCTTTTTGTAGGCTTCCCCTTTTTAGGACACTTTAAAATTAGACAAATAGTTTATATTTAAACTGAAGTTCTTTTTTATTTTTATAGTTCAAAACCTAGATTTGATAATAGTAATATTACACCAGTAATTTTTGGTATTAGCAAAAAATTTTAAGGCCAATTAAATGTTTTTAGTTTTCTTAGCAGTCTCTCTGGGATGTTGAAACTTGCATTACAATCTTTAGGAGCATTGTTGGAAACTATCCATTCAAAATTGCAGCCATTATAAATGAGATACTCAGAAAGCAGTTCATTAGCTTGTTCTCTGAATTTTATAGAAGCTAATGGAAGGTTTAAATTAACAAAAATCGTCTCACCTTTACATTGTTTGTAATCAAACTGTTCAGGACAATTACTCTCAGACATGAAAAGTACAGCATTATCAATATCTGAACCTTCTATTCTATAAAAGCTTTCGCCAACATTATTAATAATCACTAAATGGTGGATGAAAGACTTTAAAGTTGTGTCAAATTGCAAATCATAGAATAAAAGAGCTTTTAAAATTCTTTTATTGTTTAATACTTGGGTTTCAAAATGAATTGTCATAATTCCACAAGACTTTCCCAATGCGAGTTTTCACCAAAATTTTGTTCAATCCATTCATCTTGTTCATCGTACCAAAAACCCATACGATCATATGTGTCATGATCATAGACAACGACGTATAATTCATTTTGACGTGCGAAATCTGCCATTTCATTCCAAGCATCATGCGCATTCAAAGTGAGATCATAATACTGAAAAACTAACTCTATACAAGATTCTTAGTCTTCAGGATCCTCTTTGATTTCTTTTGTTGCATTTAATCCATTAATTACTAAGGGCATGAATTCTTTACATGCTTGTATTTCCTTTGTTTCATCACTCCAAAACGATTGCCAACTAATTGTTATCATAATATTTTTTTAAAAATAATAATTTTTATGCAAATATTCAATATTTCAGTTTCTTTATTAATCTAAACACACAAAACCTTGCATATGTGTTAATTAATATTGTTAGATCTTGTCAAGGCCAACAAGGAATTTCAATTTTAAAGAAGGAACTGTATAAGGCTTACTATTTAATCTGAAAGGTTTGGAGAATTAGTTTTATGAAGGACATTCTAACTTCAGGAAGACGTTTAGAGTTTTTAATTTCGTAGGTGATTTTAATATTGAGGTTTTGTGCACAAAACTAGATTTTTCTAAGCATTCTATCTGTGTAGATGAGAATTTCAAACAATCTATAAAAATTTACAAGAAGTCAAAGTAAATAAGTATGGGTTGTGATCCAGAGTTTCTATCAAGAATCTTTGTTCGGTTTTGTAGTGATAAATTTATACAAATTAAGTACATAAGAACAGGAAAAACATTACAAAATGTTAACATAGAGGGGTTTAACAAAAACATTGGGAGAGTTTGTCCTAGATAAATACCCATTCAGAAATTTAGATGAAGCAAGAGCACTGGCTAAAATTTTCAAGGAAGATTACAATGAACACCATCAACATAAATCGCTAGGAAGAAAAAGTCCTAATGAACTATTAAACGATTTTTTCATGAAAAACATTTTGTTAATTTTAATCCTGTGTGAAAAAGGGCAAGTCTTCAGAAGGCTTCCCAATCAGTCACACAGTTCTTTCAAGTGCTCAAATACCATCACCATCGCTAAAGTATCTAGTTCACAATATTTTAGTAAGGCCTTGCGTAATGTATTGCGCTCCCTATCACTCATGTCCGTATACTGTGTCAATCCATAGGCCGTCAATGCAGCACCTCCATTGTTGATTTCTTCAATGTCACTTTTAAGCTCAAAATCCTCATCCCAATCCTCAAATGGCTTGCCTAGGTTTTTATAAGGGTCTACAACCACACCATCTTCATCACGCAACCAAATATAATCGGAGGGAAAGTTAGTGGTAGTCATGTTGATATCAGAAATCTTGCGACTGTACTTTTCCCTAATCCATGGCGATGTTCTGAAAATTGCCGGTAACACGTCTTTAATGGAGTTACTGCCTTTGGTGTACGAATTGTAATAATAGGCTTTGACGACCTCGCACAAATCTACCATGCCACGGGTTGGTACCCATAGCTCACCACCATAATCCCTATCCTTTGGTGGCGTTGTTAAAGATTTGATAAATGTAATGAGTTGTTCCCTATCTGGTTCATTAGATTTTTCCAATTGCCTCTTAACCTGGTTAAGTGTGGAGTTTTCGTAAGGTGAGTATTGAAACACAGTCCCATTGTTCTGGCTCAAAGCCTTTTTCAAAGCTCTAACAAATTCAAAATTGGGGAATACCCCTGGCTTCACATTAATGTATTCGTTTGCATGCTCAACATAGCCATTCTCGTAATAGATATGATGTGAAAATTGAAACACTGCCTTTTCATAAGGGTGTTGCCCTTTATGGAATGGCAATGCCATTGTAGAAGCCTCAAAGTCTATAAAATTAAGAGGAAACTTCCATGAACCAATCTCAGCTTTAAGTTTATCTTTTTGGAGCCTATAAGGAATGTCGTTATCCTCTAATGCCATTTCTTTTTGTAGAATTTGACGTTCATAAAGGGTCCACCCGTTAAGTACTTGCTTAGAGTCACTTTTGGGCATCAATTGCAAATCATCAATATCCTGTAATTTTAAAATACCCTGCTCATTGAACATTTTGAGTTTTGTATGATGCAGTTTAGAAATCTCAAAAACCGTGGCATCCTCAAAATCTCTTTCATTCCAGTTCATTTGTTTGGTAAAACATTCCTTAAAACCAGATTTTTGGTCCTTTGTGGTTTCATCAGTTCTGAACTCACATTTTTTACACATACTAAAGTTTAAGTCGAAACCAAAGTAGCGATCCTCACTATAGGCTTTAGCCAACACTTGTATTGAATCCTCAAAGGCATAATCCTTTAAAATCCTATGCTTGCCAGATTCTATGTCAGCGATGATGTCAGAAACGGGAACCAATGACAGTACCGATTGCTCTGGCAATTGTAATGTTTCTAAATGTTTATTCATTTTTTGAATACCCGTGCGGTTTTCTTTGTTGTTTTTGATTCGGAACATTTGGTTTAGACCATCAACTTGAGCAGTCTTATCTTGGTCTGCCAACATTAAAAACGGGGTTACCGTATAAGATGGCCTGGCTTTTTCGATCACGTACTTCTGGAAGGCAACATCAAATAGATAAAAGTTCCAGTTGGTATTGAATTTTACATCTTTCTTCTCATCTCCCTTTTTAAAGGACTTAGCCTTGACTTCAATCAAATTGATTTGGTCGCCTTTCTTTTCTAGAATATCTACACGTATAAATAGGTTTTTATACATGAAGGCTGCTTCAAAAATGACAACGTTCTCTCGTTGTAGGTATTTGTTCGTCTCCTCAACCTTGGCATCATAATCATACCTATTGCCGGGTGTATCATCAATTAAAAGCCCATCTGGATAGTGCAAGCGAGCCAGTTCCTCTACTTGAAAACCACCAGAGGCCAAGGCTTGTAAAAAGGGATTGTCCTTCTTTTGGTTGGCATAGACATCCTTTTTGGTATAATAGAGTTTGTTGGGGCATTCAAGCCCTAATTTGTAACGAGATTTGGTGAGGTAGCGCATTGGGGTGATAAAAAGATTGTATAAATAACATTTCTGTAACACTAATTAAAAAATGTCTCCAGCACAAGTTCTTCTGCCTTTGCAAATAATAACATTTCAATAGTAGATATGTTTGTTTCTTTTGCTTTAGCAACAGATTTGAGTATATCTATATATTGCATATAAAAATTATTTTCACTTACTTTAGTCCAATTATAATTTCTTGCCAGAATTTTTAATTGGTCATTTCCTCTTTTGATGACATTATTTCTACTTGATAAAATTGGAAATAAAACTATATCTTTTTTTTTATGTAAAATTTGAATACAATTTAAGGATATGGAGACTCTAGCATCAAAAATTGCGTAGTTTTCAAAATCTTTTACAACTAAAGCTTTTGACCAGGACGCAATTCCTCTTTTTCCTAATGTATTTATTAGTTCTTCAGCAGTACTTGCTGTATACTTTTTAATTGTCTCAGGTCTATTGGTTCGGATTCCGCCCCAATCTTTAATGTAATATTTAATCAAATTTTCTTTTTCTTCTTGATTATTTGTTTTGGCCCATAATTTATTGAGATCTTGTTTTAATTGAATATTTTGTTCATAATTATTACCATCAGATATATTAATTTGTTCAGGCAAATTATTCATATCTATGCTCCAATTATACCAATTATTCTCATTAGTTAAATTAAGGTCACAATACTGCTCAATTGCTTTTTCGATATTATTCATTTTTTTGTTTTTAAAGGGTTTTTATATAATTTAACTACCCTATTAGCTTTATTGTTTAATGATCTATTTCAAAACTTTCATTGTCACTACCAAATTCTTCTGGGTTTTCGTGTTCCAAATTGCCTCTTGTAATAAGTCTTTTACAGGATGCTCAGTAATCCAATTATGATCACCTTTATGGATAAAAAGTTCTGAACCATTTTCATCTTCTGCATATCTATATCCAAAATCTTTACCATCATACTCGATAATACCCTCCCAAACGGTTTTTGAGTAAACAATAGAGGCTGCTTTTTTTACAGTTAATTTTGCCATGTTTTTTTTGTTTAAATAAAATATATTGATTTTGTGATAAATATATAAAATGCAAACTCAAATTTTAAAAATAATAGGGTAAACCGTAGGCACCCGTATTTTTGAAAATCAATAATTAGCATTATTTTATTGTATTTCAACAGTTTAACTGTCTAATTTATTTTTATTGTTTTAAGGCTTAATACATTAAATTTTTTCATTTTTCCCGTATTAGTTCTCTATTCTTAAAACAAAAACTTTATGGTTTTTGCCTTTTTTTAATTAAAAAATTCAAATTTTAGGTAATTAAACTAAACTCATAAAATGAAAAATATGCTATCATTTTAAGCTAAATTTTAAAGCGGAAAGTTATTAAGTAGTTAACGTAACTTTATTATTAAACATATCAATTATGCCACCAAATTATTATCAAGATAAAAAATTACGTTGGGGAATATATTTATATTCCTTATCATTAATAATCGCATCTAGAAGTAAAAATTTCACAATATAAAACTAAGATAAAAGTGCCAATTTCCTGTGTGATGTTTTATCTCTTTAGCGAAATCTCTTTTTTTTTAAAACGACGCTGGTTACAGTATGTTGAATTTCAATTAATTTTAAAATATTAATAAAATTGACGTATTAAGATAAATGCTTGCTATTCAACTCTTCTCTTGGTTGTATTATAGTCTCAACGAACCACAAAATCTGATACAATACTTACCTCTTCTACTCTGTCATGATCTTCTTTACGGATTGAACCATCTTCAGCAAGAATGCCGTTTACTTTCTTATCGAATTTTCTGTATTTTTCAGCTTTATCTGCAGCCATGCTAAGACTTGCTGCTTCAACATAAACACTATCAAAGTCTCTAAAAGAAACACGAAATAATTTCATAAAATCAAGAATTTTTATAAATCAGAAATAACTTAATATTGTAAATGTAGTACCTATTATTGTCAAATCTTGTCAAGGTTTAATTGTTTGTCCAATTTTTATGGTTAGATCCATAATTTATTGATAAACTTAAATCTGAAATTAACTACTATAAACTTTTATATTAGTTAAAAGTTTTAAAAATCAAATAATTTAACTTAAACCCGTTAAAAGTGATGCTAAGCCTGTTGCTAATTCATAAACAAGTTAAAATAACTCCAGCATAAGAAGTTTATACATTTACGATTCATCCTTACCACTTAATTCTAAAAGATCTAGAGATGAAATACTTTTAATAGCGCTTCCTGCAATACCTGTAATAGATCCATGCATAGAAAGCGTACTATCTACAACTTTATCTAGTTGCTTTTCTCTTTTTTTCCATAGACGTTTCATAGCTCGTTTTTCAGCATCTAAGTCCTCCTGCATTTGTGTAAACCCTTCAACAATTGCTTCTACCTGTAATTTAAATTCATTACCCGTCAAGTAATTATAAAGCAAGCTCATCTTATCACTTTTGCCTACATGTTTAGCCTCAGTAAAACTAATATCTATAACCGCTTTTCTTAATATATGAACAGCAAGCTTTAAACTAGAGAAATTACATATCCATATACCATCTTTTTGCCCTATACCATTAATATCATCAGGAAGCACCTCAGATACAAGTACGCCAACAGAGGCGTTTTTATCTCTTATGTCTGCCTTAAACTTTTCAATCCATCCTTGGCTAAAGCTTTTAGTTCGCTTGGTTTCATAATAAATAGTACCACAATTTGATTTTTGATGGGTATTAATAGTTTGAAGGCAATCAGCTCCATTTACACCTTTTTTTATTTCCTCAATAGTGTCTAAAGGAAATTGATCCTGTAAATAATTTTCAAGTGCCAGTTCCAAGACTTCTCCTTGCATTTGCATTGAGCCTTGCTCTTGTTTTTTCTTCATCTGTTGAGTCAACTCGACTTGGTCCTGTAGCTTTTTTTCTAATTCTTTAATTTTTAGTTCAGATTCTGATTCTAAATTATTTTTAATCTTAGAACGTTCTTGCTCTAATTTTTGATTTAATTTTTTTTCAAAATCTAGTTCAAGGTCTTCTTTCAGGCTTTGATGCTTCCGTTGCAGTTTTAAAAGTTCCATTTCTTTATTATTAAAATCTTTTAATCGCTTATCCTTTTTATCAAGTGCTTCCTGAAGGTCTTTTAATTTATTAGCATGAACTTCAAGAGTTTCCTTTTTAACTTGCTCTTTTAGCATCTGCACTTCTTTATCGTGGTTTTTCTTTAGATTGGCTTTTTCGTCTTCAATGCGTTGTGTAATTTCCTGCTTAAACTGCTCTTTTAATTGATGTCTCATCATTTCGGTAATATCTATTACCTCACTACAGTTTGGACATTTTACAGTTACATCATTTGATTTTTCCATTGTTAGACTTTTTTGATTGTTCCGCAATATATTTAATCAAATTGACAAATAATGTCAATCAATAATCATACTGTTATCATATACATTTGAGGATTATGATTTAAATCTATTTAAGCTTAAGCATCAGTTTAATAAATATCATTTAATACCAAGAAGACATTTGATAAAGATTTTGATTTTTCTTGATTTAACACTAATTATAAGAAAAACCAATTAAGGTTCTAGAAACCATGCACTACCCCTATTTTAATGTTTTCATTATATGCATAATATTTCCCAGTATAGTTTTCAAATGAATATCAATCAGCAGAAAATGTTTTAAAGAAATCACTGTAATTGCTTCGGATATAATCTTGGATGGTTGTGGGTTCAAGAACTTCTATCTCCCCTAAAGAAGACACAATGAGTTTTAATAAATCTATATTAGGAACCACATATAATTCAATTATATAGGAGCCATCTTTTGTTTGCTCTGTTATTTCTTGTGAAAAGTGAACTGGCTTGGACCTCCAGTATTCTGTTAGAAATTTTGACACCTTTAAAACCACCCGTTGAATTTTCTCTTCTTTAAAAATATGAGCGGCAATCCCATAATAATGTCTTTGGAGTTTGAGCTGTTTTAAAGTGTGATTTGGTAGATCAGATGGATCAAATGCTTCGTTGAACTTTAAATTTTTCATACGGTCTAACCCAAATATTCTCAAAGCATTTCTAGATACATCATGCCCCAAAACATACCAGCGGTATTGACTTATCTTGAGTTGCAAAGGATAGATGACTCGGTTTGAAAAAGCACCATCAAATTTATGATACTCAAAACTAGTTTTTAATTTTTTGTCAATAGCCTCAAATAATGGACGAATAAACTCTAAACCTTGACTCGTAGATTCACCATCGATAACGTATTGTTGATATAATTGAGAGTAATCTTCTTCAAAACCTTTAAGGCTTTCCAACTCCACTAAACGGTCTAATAAACTTTGCTGTTCAGTAAAGTTATCTGTAATAAGATGTTTCTTTCTATCAGCATTGTAAATGATATCAAACCCCATATCTTTAAGCTGAATAAAATCTCTGTTAAGAGTTCGGGAGGAAATATAAATATCTCTATCTTGAAGAAAGTCTATAAAATCTTGTTTACTTCTATAGACGTTTAAACCAAACTCTTTTATCAATTGTAAACGCTCTAAAGACGGAAATGATGAGGCCATAAGTTTATTTATTATATTATTAAATTTATTATATGCTATGACATAATATGGCAAGTTAGAGATTTTTATTTGTAATGTAGTTAAGTTGAAACTATTTAAATATTTAAAAAAGCAATTGTCAATACTAATACAACGGTATAATAAAAAATAATATAACTGCTAATAATAAAGGCTTAATTAAAAATTGCATTTAATTATGATCTAAATCTTAAAGCGCCAACTTAAAAGCGATGACTTGTTTTGAAATGTTATTAAAACACACATTTTTAAATCATGTTTCATCTTTAGATGAAAGTTGTAAGTTAATTCGATGGTATGAATAAAAGCTAAATCACAAAAAACTTAAAATAATCATGTATTTTTAGTTAAAAATAAATTATTATTCCTAATCTATGTTTTAAACTTTACTGTCTCAAAAACAGTAACTTAACCCTTGTAACAAACTTTTAAAAATACGGGTGCCTACGGTTACCCCTATTTAATTTTTATTTTAAACGTAATTTATATACTTTTAGAAATCAAGACAAACACTGATAATCAATACTAAAATTATGGCAGATTTTCCTAACATAGACTATCATTATTGGTTTAATAATTATTCATGGGAAGGTTTTTCTTCAATGAGAGCTATGATATCAACCATGGCAAATAAAAGATATATTGAGTCTGATGTTACAGAACAGAACATAACAGATAAAATCCAGTATAGTATTGTTGAGTATAATAAATCACCAAATGATGATTTATTATTTGAAATTTTTAAGCTTATACAAACATGGGGAGGAAAAAGTGCTGGTAAATATACTTTAGATATTGTTGAAAACTGGAATGAATGTAAGATTTATAAATACAAAACATTTGTTCAGATGATAAAAGATAATCAAATAATAGAATCCTTCAACTACCTAATTAAAAAAGAAAAAATTAAAGGACTTTATTATTCATTTGTTCCAAAACATATTTGTTTTTGGTCTGGTAATGGAGATAGAACAAATGGTTATCCGATATTAGATAATGTAATCGCTATCTTGGTTTACAATACAAAAAGCGCAAAAAATGTTTCTTATAAATCTTTTATAAATGATATTTCAAATTTTGCTAAAAGTAAAAATCTAACTATGGCTCAAGTTGAAATGGCTCTTTTTGCATTTTCAGGCTATTATTGGAAAACCAGAAAAACAGGAACTAAAAAGTTCAAAATAAATAATCTCCAAAAACAAAAAGACCTTGAAGAAGCAATAAGGATTTCAAACAGAAGTAATTAATCAATGTAATGAGCTACAAATGAAAGTTTAGAGAAATCTTTAAATACTGAATAAAATTTAAATTTATGAACGAACAACTCACAAAATTTATAGAACTCTGCTTAGCAGACGGTGTTATTTCTGATAAAGAAAGAGAAGTGATTTTTAGAAAGGCTAAAGCACTTGGCGTAGATGAGGATGAATGTGAAATCTTAATAGAATCATACACACAACAAGTGAATAAAACCCCAGACAACAATAAATCTGTCACTTCAAAACAAAAAAGAAATTTTACGCCTAAAACAGTACAAAAAATAAAGCCTGCGGCATTAAATCAAGAAAAAAAACTGCTTGAAGAAGTAACTAAACTAAAAGAAAAAGAAGAAAAAATATCAGCTAACTATGATTTGGCTCTAGACGATTTAAAGGTTAAGGCTAAAGAAATCAATAAAACCAAAAAAGACACAGAAGTTGATTTTAAAAAATTTAAAGCTTCATATAATAAATATCGAAAAAAAAATACAGAGCAGTACCTTAATAACGTTGAAACGTCAATTTCAGAAAAACACGGTAAGGCAAATTTAACTTATACTGCAAAAGAAAAAGAAAAATTGTTATTTTCTGACCTAGGAACAGTCAATAAGTTTATTTTAAAAGAAAATAATTGGGTAAAAGTTAAGTATGAAAAAAGGATTGGTATTTGGTTAGGTGTGATAATTATTTCAATAATTATTTCAATAATTCACGTTATTTATGTGTATAATACTCATAGGCCAGGTGTTTGGGTTGATGCCTTCTGGTTTTATCTTATCTTAGATATAACTTTGTTTTTGGGGTTTGGTTTTTGGGCAGGTAGTGCATCATTTGAAAAGAATGATATTAAAACTATATTAAAGGGTTTAGATACAAAACATAGGAAGTCTTTTAATAAGTTAGCAGAACAAGAAGTATTCATTAAAAAATATGAGAAACTACTTAAGTACAGTTTAGCAACACCTAAAAAAATAGAGTGTCAAACTAAACAAGAAATTGCAGAAATCTTACAACTTTTAAAAATGAAAAAATACTATGGATATTAAAAAACTAGATGAGCTAGAAACACATGTTGAAACTCATAAAAAAATAAAAACTAAACTTAAAAGGTTAAATACTGATATAAATAAAAAAGCCAAACAAAGAAGCCTTGTTGAAAAATCTATTAACCATGAGAAAACACTCCGAAAATTTCCTTCACAAGCCATAGGATCAGTTGTCCTTTACAATAGGTTAAACGAAAACTATTCTTATTACGATGATGGTCAATTCAATAAAATTATCCGTTTTGTCCAACACATAGAAGAAAAAGAAAAAAGATATAGAGAGTTATACGTTAATTGCACAAAGGATTATGTAACAGACCCTGAAGGTATTCCTATAAAAAAGCTTTCAAAAGAACAACAAGAACTTAACTACAGTTATCAACTGCTAACTGTACTTGCAAATGAAATTAATGGTGATGTAGTGTCTTTTAACAAAGTGTATAATAAATTAGAAGATACAGGTATGTTTATGACTGTTCCAGAAAAGCAAAATCAAGAATACTTAAAGGAGATATCTTCAAAACTAGATAATGTTATGCATAGCCTAAAAGCGCTTTTTGCCACCCTACAAGAAACCAATCGGAAATTAGAAGACATATCTGACAATACATTAGACATATCATCAGGTATGTATGATATTGAAAGTGAATTATGGGGTATATCAGCTGAACTTAGCAGTAGATAAAATAAGAAAATTAGAGCTAATATTGAAGGTTAGACAATTTTCAGATTAGTTATTTTAAGTAACTTAAAATTTTAATATATGTTTATCATAGAGTTTATTATAGGCTATTTTATTGTAGGCATAGTTTTTTTAATTATCCTAAATATAATTTTTTATATAACCCATATGCCAATTTCAGATTTTTCTGAAAGTGCAACGATTCTACTAATTTGGCCAACTGTACTGGTAAGCTTTTTAAATTCATTTTATGAACCTAGGGACTAATCTTAGTAAAATGTTTTTACACAAATCCTAATTAAAACTCTTATTGCTTAATTAATATAACTTGTACTTTTTAGAAACTCGAGAGCTTTTTTTAAAATTTAACTCTGCAGTTTTTCTTATAACTGCATGATAGGTGAGTTTTTTTGTATCTTTTTTGATTCCTTAATTTTCAAAATCACACATCAAATCTCATAACTTGATCAATATCAAATATTAAATTAGGAGTATCGTTGGTTTGGATCACAAATTATCCCCGAACATAATTTTTTATGATTGGGAATACTTTTTTGTTTTCAAATGAAATTTAATCTAATTTTTGAGAAGCTAACTTTTTAAATATTTGGATTGTTTGGTTCGAAAGCAAGTCAACTTGGTGTACAAGGTCTTTCTTATAGAAAGACCTTTTTTTATTCCTAATATTTTTTTAACTTATATCAAAAAAAGTTGATAACTCACGATTTTCTCAATCGATCTGTCGAAATACACTCAACTCCACAACGAATCATTTCACTGGTTCCGAGTCAAACTGAGCTTTTAGCTTCATTTGATGAGACCCATAAAGTTGAAACTAATATAAGAACTATTATCTATCAACTTTTTATGTGGCCATATTTGCTGTATATGTTCATCAAAATTCTTTTAAAAAATGAATAAACTTTTTCATTTAATTGATGGTGTGACATGATCTGTCTCACTGGCTTCATAGATTTGTATCATTAATCAAGACAATTTATATAACAGCGGTAAAGATTTACTGCATAATTAATTATTGTCTTATGGTTACAGAATTAAAATTTAAAGAAGTGAGAACCCAACGCTATGTTTATCACTTAACCTATTCGGCTAATAGAGAGTCTATATTAGAAAAAGGTTTGATAGGGAGTAATCATTATGAAGGTCTTGATAAGCCTGTGTTTGCTCACAATAATCCTATTCCATCTATGTTGTGGTATCCTTATATCATTGATTCTTGGGACTGGACTTCTACTAATCAATACACACTGATTGTTGACAGTATATATGATTATTTAAAATTTCAAAGTTTATCCTTAGGATATGATGTTTGGGAAATAGATACCTACAAGATGAATAATGTGAAATGGTATATAGATTATAGTGCTGCCAATGATTTTCTTGACGGTATCAATTATCCTTACTATGTATTTACTGAAGTATGGATCCCTTCAAGTGTATTAAGGCTTTATACATTCAACGAAGAACACATTTGTACTTTTAAAGATGGTGTTGCACATATAAGACCTGATTTTAGACCTGTGAAATATTAAGTCAATAGATTTGAAAAGGGCTTAAGAATTATATATAAAAATGAATACAGAATTTAATTATGAAACTTGAGAATGAACCCTCCCCAATTGTTTAGACAGTTTTTATGGTTTTCTTAGTTTATTAATATTCATTTTAAGCTGCTAATTGGTTTTTATTTATATTGAATAGTTCAGCTGGTGTTTTGTCATCAATACTTGAATGTCTTCTTTCATGGTTGTAATAATCAAAGTATCCATTTAATAATGATGTTAGCTCCAAGGGTTTCGTTGTTGGATACAAATATACCTTTTCATATTTAACGCTTCTCCAAAGCCTCTCTATAAATGCGTTATCGGTTGCCCTTCCTTTGCCATCCATAGATAATTTAATACCCTTAGACAAGACTGTATTGGTGAATACTTCGCTGGTGTATTGACTCCCCTGATCAGTATTTATGATCTCAGGTTGTCCATGCTTGGCAATAGTATCTTCCAATACTTCTGCGCACCATTGGGCATCCATGCTGTTGGATAGTGACCAGTGGAGGACATACCTGCTTTTGATATCAATAATAGCGGTAAGGTACATAAAGCCTTTTTCCATTGGAATATAGGTTATGTCTGTTGCCCAGACCTGGTTGTTGCGCTCTATTTTAAGATCTCTCAGCAGGTAAGGATACACCTGATGGTCTTTGTGTCTTTTTGAAGTATGCGGCCGTGGTAAAATAGAGCGCAGACCCATCACTTTGTAATAAAGACGCTCTATGCGATTGAGACTTACTTTATAGCATTTGTCGATTGTTAGCCATTTATACATCCGTTCAGCTCCTTTGTAAGGATGTTTTAGGTAATGCTCGTCCATTAATCGCATTAATTTAAGATTAGGATCCGATTCTTGACTTGGTTTATAGTATAGGCTTGACCTATTCACTTTAAGCAACTCGCACTGTCTAGTAATGCTGAGTTTTGTGTTGTTCGCCTCGATAAGCGATTTCTTTTCTATAAAGGCCTTCATCGCAACTTTTTTTTTAAAATATTCAAGTTCTATTTTCTGTTGACCTATCATTTTGGTCAACTCTTCTTCCCGGAGTTCGGCATCGGTTTTCTTTGAAGATTTATTGCCAGAAGAGAAAACCGATTCGGCGTTAGACAAAAACTCCCTTTTCCACTGCGATATTTGGTTAGGGTACAAATCAAACTTTTGAGAAAGTTCTGCTAATGTGTGTTGCTCTTTTATAGCCGCAAGTGCAACTTTAGTCTTGAATTTTGAAGTGAATTTACGTCGTGTCATATCAGTAAAATTAAGGTTTAATTTAAACTTAAATTACTGTCCGAAATTTTGGGGGGAGATCAATACTTATTTTCCATAAGAAACTCTCTCAAGATCATGGAATAATCCTTCCAAGATCAAGAATAAATACAACCACAAAAAACGCTAAGGCTTGCTTGAGCGTTTTTTTATGACAATATTTTTAGCGCGTATTGCTAAGGATGTGAAATACTCCTGTGGCGGATACTTAAAGCAGCAACTTTATCATAAAAGTCATGCATTTTTTAAGGATTTAAATACCAGAAGCAGTTGTGAGCTACTAAACTAAGGCTTCAAATGGGAAGCCCTGCAGCCAACTCCTTTTTTAATCGTTCTCTCATCCTGTCTGACTAATATTTAAAAGCTGAAATTTGAGATTTTATATAAAACTCAGATCTTTACATATAATTTCAAAAGATCTTATTATAGCTATTCATTTCCGTTCTCG